>Ga0210040_10001499_pt1 | contig 35194 bp, 28 predicted proteins | sample CryGeyCG12114_NA_FD_185462 | JGI IMG/M metagenome (GOLD analysis project Ga0210040, IMG submission 185462) | Groundwater microbial communities from aquifer - Crystal Geyser CG19_WC_8/21/14_NA (SPAdes) (version 2) | ecosystem: Environmental > Aquatic > Deep subsurface > Groundwater | place: USA...
ACGACAAGCGCCGGTACAGGCGCCGCAGCCGCATCGAGATCATGTTCGGCCGCCTCAAGGACTGGCGGCGCGTCGCCACCCGCTACAACCGGTGTCCGACCGTCTTCTTCTCCGCTGTCGTTCTCGCAGCCACCATCATCTTCTGGCTATGACCAATGAGTCCTGACCCTGGCCCAGAGTTCGCCCAGATACTCGGTGCCGCCGCCCTGTTCTCGCTCGGAAACGGGATGCCGTTCCGAAACTCTTCGCTGAACACGCCGTCCACCCTGATGCTGAACGACAATCCGCCACTCGCATCGGCACCGTGGAACTGGTTGACCGTGTCGAACCAAGCCGCGTGACCGGCGACATAGGCGCGCTCGCCCGTCTCAGGGGCTAGCATGTAGAACGGCTTGCTCAGATTGGTCCGAAACCAGATGAATTCATGGCACAATTCGGTGCTGTCGTGATCCTTGTGCGCGGAAACGGCGCGTCCGCTGGGATCGTACATGATCAGCATCCGACCCGTGGCGGCGAACGGCAGGGTCGCTATAAAGTCCATCAGCGGAGTGAACTCCGCCGCCTCGGGCGCCGGCTCCCAAATCTCGGTGCGATCGAGGTTGTAATAATTTTCCGGCTCGCGCGAGCGGGCCAGTTCGATCATGCGCGATCCGGGCCGGTCGGGCGCATCGGCGTCGAGCAGGAACGGTCCGGTATAGAATTGCCGGTCCTCCGCCGCGGCAAGCCGCTGGCGCAGCCGCTCGGTGATGAACCCGTCAAGCCCCTTGAGGCGTTCGACGTCGATGAAGGGATCGATGTTCTTGTAGCTCGGATAACGGGCGCTGATCATGGCAGGAGTTCTACAGCGTGCGAATTCGGATCGCCACTGGAGCTGCTTTCTATTTATTTCCTGTAGTTTGATCCGCGTTAAGGTGTTTATTTATTTGTTTAAATAGGCAATGCCTTGTCGCACCCGCTATCCGGCAACTCGCCTCCCGATGCGAGGCTGTCAGGTCGCCGACTTTATTTTTGGAAATATGATGAAAATCTACGTGAGCGGGCTCTATGCCGGCGGCAATCCGCAGCCGGGGGTCGGCATCGTTCGATCCCTGCGGCAGGGCTATCCCGATGCCACCATCGTCGGCGTCGAATATTCGAACCGTGTTTCGGGCATCCATTTCGAGGAACTCGACGAACTCTGGATTCAGCGGCCCTGGGGCGAGCTCGATCTCGACACCTATGGCGACAAGGTGCGCGACGCGCTCGACGCCGGTGGCATGTGGATTTCGGGCAGCGACCTCGAGGCGATGTGGCTGGCGAGCGTGTTTCCCGATGGCCACCCAAACCTGCTCGCCCCGCCGATGTCCGGGATCAAGCGCATCACCAAGCCGGTGGTCGAGGCCGCGTCCGGCCTGCCAGTCAAGATCCCGACCTTTCTGTCGACCGAACACAGCGATTGGGATCTCCACGCCTTTTGCCGAGAGCATAACTGGCGCGTGTGGTTGAAGGGCCCGTATTACGACGCCTCGCGCACGCCGACCTGGGATACCTTCACCGCCGTCCGCAATGCACTCAGCAAGGTGTGGTCGACCGAGAAGCTGTTTCTCCAAGCGCACGTCAGCGGGTACGAGGAATCGGTCATGCTGTCCGCCTATCAGGGCGAACTGCTGGGCGCCGTCAGCATGCGCAAGCGCGACATCACGACGGAGGGAAAGACCTGGGCCGGCGACGTGTCCGAAGTGCCGCCCTCGTTCATGGAGCCGTTGCGCCAGATGGTGCGCAACACCCACTGGACCGGCGGCGGCGAGCTCGAGATGGTGCGGGATGCGTCCGACCAGCTGTGGCTGATCGAGATGAACCCGCGCTTCCCGGCCTGGGTTCACGGCGCGACGATCGCCGGACACAATCTTCCAGCGCTTCTCGTTCAGGCCGCCACCGGCGTGGCCGCGCAGCCGGTGCAGGCGCAGGCGTCCGAGTTCACCCGCGTCGTGCTCGAAGTGCCGGTGCGGCCGGACTACCCACTGCCGCCGCTGCCGGAGCCGTTCGCCGGCGCGGTCGGCCATTCGATGAAGCACCCCTCGGGGCTCACCGCGCTTGCCGCGCGGCTGCACAAGATCGATCCCGACATGCTCGACGTCGCGCTCGCCCCGGAAGGCGGCGAGCCGCCGAGCGGGGTGGCCGAGCTTCCCGAAACCTTCGTCGCCGACATTGCGGCACAGGATTTCGGCACGATGCAGACGCCGCAGTACATCTACATGGGGTCGACCGCCGAGAGCCTGTTCAAGCGCGCCGCCGACCGTGCGCATCGCCTGAGCACCAACGACGTTGAGGTGATCAGCGGCTATTCGATCAAGACCAACCCCGACAAGCGCCTCGTCAAGCTCGCGCTCGACAACGGCTTCTACGCCGAAGCGATCAGCCTGGGCGAGGTGCAGACGGCGCTGGAGGTCGGCTTCCGTGCCGATCAGGTGATCCTCAACGGTCCCGGCAAATGGTGGCCCGAGGGTCTGATGCCGCGCGAGACGATGCACGCGGTGTTCTGCGACAGCATCGCCGACCTCGACCGCGTCGTCGCGGCGCACGCGGCGGGCGAGATGTCGGCCAAGCACATCGGTATCCGCATCCGCACGCCCAACATCACGTCGCGTTTCGGAATACCGCTGGACAGCCCGACCACGTTCGCCAAGCTGATCGCGGCGGTGAAGCGTCTGCCCACCGACAGCGCGTTCGGTGTGCACTTCCACATGGCGAGCAGCCACGTCGGCGTCGCGCAATGGTGGCATCTGTTCGAATCGATGCTGCGCTGGTGCCAGTCGATCGAGAAGCTCAGCGGGCGCCGAATCGAGATGCTCGACATGGGCGGCGGCTGGTATCCTGACGACTGGCACGAGGATCAGATCTCGAAGATCGCGCGTGCGGCCGAGCAAGTCCGCACAATGCTTCCCGGCGTCCGTCAGATCGCGTCCGAGCCCGGCAAGGCGATGGCGCAGCCGTCGATGGCGCTCGCGATGCGCATCCTCGAAATCCAGGAGCATGAGGAGGATTATGTCGAGGCGGTGGTCGATGCCTCGATCGCCGAGATCCCGATGCACTTCTGGCAGCCGCACCGCATGGTCCGCAAATGCGCGGAGACGGGCGAGCTGCAGCCCATCGGACGCGGCAAGACCCATCTGATGGGGCGTCTGTGCATGGAGCACGACATCATCGCGTCCAATGTCCAGCTTCCCGAAGGGACCCGCGCCGGCGACCTTCTGATCTTCTGCGATGCCGGCGGTTATGACAGGAGCATGTCCTATGTATTTGGTCGAGGATAACGCGAAAGCCTCGGGAGCCCAGCCTGCGGGTGGTCATTGCGGTGACGCGGTGGACCTCGCTGCCCCGCCCGCCTCGCCGGGTGGCAAGTGGCAGACCTTCCCTAACAGCCACATCTCGCACCACGGCGCGGCCTGCTGCGACATCGCCTACGAATGGCTGATCGCCTTCGACCACGCGCAGCTCAACGGTGGCGATGTTCTGACCGGCCCGCGCTGGATGCGCGAGCATTCCACCTGGGGTCCGACGGCGTGGCCGATCCACTGGTGCGAGGCGGTTGATGCGAAGGTGGTCGACTGCGGCGTCCACGCGGCGATTGCGCACGAGGCGTTCGTCGCTCGCGGGGTGCGTGCGTTTCGCGCTCAGTTCATCCAGCGCTACAGCGCCGACGCCGCCGCCTCGTGGCGCCAGAACTGGGGCAAGGAGAGCGTGTCCGACCATTGGATCGACGGCGACGCCATCTACCATGAGGGCAACGCCGTGCTCGTCGGCGAGGACACTGTGAAGCTGTGGGATGGTTCCGCCGGCTGGTGGATCAACCCGCGCGGCGATGCCGGCTACGGCAGTCTCGCCGCAGTACGGATCGAGGCGCCTGGCCTCGACGGCTTCGCCGATGGCCTGCGCTGGGGCGAGCGCCGCATCCAGCTCAATCAATGGGTCGCGGTATGATGGAAGAACCGCGGCTCGTCGTTCCCGACCAGCCGACGGGAGCCGACCGGGCGGCGATCCTGGCGGGCCTCGTCGCCTTCAATCGCGGTCATGTCGAGCCGGGCTTCGCCGGTCCACTCGCCGTCCTGCTCAAGGATGAGGACGGCAGCACGGTCGGCGGGTTGTGGGGAGCGACCCTCTTCGGGTGGCTGCAGGTCGAATTGCTGTTCGTGCCGGAAGACAGGCGTGGCGGTGCGGTGGGATCCGCGATCCTGCAACGGGCCCAGGCGCTTGCCGCCGGCCGCGGCTGCATCGGTGCGTCGCTCGATACGTACAGCTTCCAGGCGCGGGGTTTCTACGAGAAGCTAGGCTACAGCCTGGTCGGCACCGTCACCGATTGTCCGCCCGGCGGAGCACGTTACTTTCTGCAGAAACGCTTCGACCTGATGGTGTGAGCCCGGTTGGAGCAGCAACCATCTAGCCCGGGCCGGTCGAACGGCCTCGCTATCGGCCGACACCGCACCCGAAAGCATGAGCTTGGTGGACCTCGCGAGCAAGCGGACAGCGGCTCGGTGTCTGCTCTGGCAGCTCAGTTCCCAGGTCAGGTGATTGTTCAATCCCGTGCTCCTCAGCACACCGACGAATGTTGAGGCAAGTTGCAGAACAACGCGCGAGCACATGCGACTGGTTTCGGTCATGCACCACACCCAAGCAGCATCGCCGCAGGATTCCCAAGGCCGGGCCGCGCCCTTTCTGATTCGTCCGGCTGCAGGGTCCGAAGCGCAAGCGGCGGCTGCGATCGCGGCGTCGCAGCGGGAGGCCTTGTCCGCGCAGATGCTGGTATCGGGCGCGCTCCTGTTCCGCGGCTTCGACCTCCGCACGACCGAGGAGTTCGGCCGCCTCGTCGATGCCTTCTCGGGTGGCTCACCCCGGTTCGGCTATGCGGGAGGGGCCTCGCCACGTCGGGTGCTGGAAGGCGGAGGCGGGAACGTCTACAACTCGACGGAGTATCCGCCGGCTGTCGAACTCTCGCTGCACAATGAACTAAGCTATTCCGGTCTGTACCCCAGGCTGCTGTTCTTCTTCTGCCTGATCGCGCCACAACAGGGCGGAGCTACCACGCTCGGTGACAGCCGCCGTATCCTGTCGCGCGTCGACGGATCCGTGCTCCAGGCCTTTCGCACAAAAGGTGTGCGGTATGTCCGCAACCTTTCGCCCGATCTGGGCTCGGGCTACTCCTGGCAGGACGCGTTCGAGACCGATGATCCTGTCGAGGCGGAAGCTGCATGCCGCCATCTCGGTGCGAGCTTCGAATGGCGGGACGGCTTCTTGCGGGTGAGCCAGGTGCGACCCGCAACGGCCCGTCACCCGGTTACGGGCGAGGAGGTTTGGTTCAACCAGGCGGATGGTTTTCACCCCAGTGCGCTCGACAAGGAGACCTACGCATCGCTGCTTGCCTACCATGGTGTAGAAGACGCGTTCCGGCTGACAGTCTCCTTCGGGGACGGGACGCCGATCGGACCCGATATGCTCGCCGAGGTGCGCGCCGCAATCGCCGCGGAACGGGTCGAGCACCGATGGGAGGCAGGTGACGTGATCGTTCTGGATAATCTTCTGATCGCCCATGGGAGAGCCCCGTTCAGCGGTTCCCGCAAGATCGCCTTGGTCATGCTTTGAGCGCGGTCTGGTCTCCATCGGCCGCTTCAGGTCTAAGGGATGGAAGATGAGGGAAGTGCAGGATCCAGGATGCGGCGGAACGGCGTTTGCTATTCGCCTGGGGTTTCCTTGCAGGACGTTCAGAGGGAATAACATCCAACGATGTGCGCCATGGCAGTCGCTCACCATGATCGGAACGCCTGGGCCATGTGGGCTCGCCAATGTCGGCGATGGCTCCGCCCGCTGGTGGCCGTGCTTTCCGGGATCGCTCTTGCTGCCGCGCAATCTCCCCTCGTGAGTGGTCCGCTGGCGCAACGCGCGCTGCCGATCACCGGATCTGTGGGTGATTATGATCAGCTGCTCGCGACGATCGGCGATGCACGTTTCGTCCTGCTTGGGGAATCGACGCACGGGACGAGCGACTTTTACCACGAGCGAGCGCGGATCAGCCGCCGCCTGATCCGCGAGCGCGGCTTCGCCGCCGTCATGATCGAGGCGGACGTGCCCGAAGTCGAGCGCCTCAATCAATACGTGCGGGGGATGGGCGTGGAGGAAACGCCCGCGGAGACCTTGTCGGGATTCACCCGGTTTCCGCGCTGGATGTGGCAGAACGTCGAATTCCGCGATTTCGTGGAACAGCTCCGCGCCGATAATCTCCTTCGTCCGGCGGAGGAGAGGGTTGGCATCTACGGGATGGACGTAAACGATCTCTTTGGCGCGATCGACATGGTACGTGCCTATCTGCGAGCACATGCTCCGGGGGCTGAGGCGCGGGTGGGGGCCACTTATCGCTGCTTTGCCCCTTTTCGGCGGAGTACCGAGGCCTACGGCACCGCGGCCCGCAAGCCATCCCGGTCGTGCGAAGGTCAGGCTGTGGCGCTCGCCGCCGAAGTCGACCGGCTTTCCGTACCCGATACGGAGACGGCGCGCGAAGAGCGCTTCACCGCGGCTCGAAGCGCAGCCGCGCTGGTAGCCGGCGAAGCCTATTTCCGTGCGGTCTACGCCGGTGCGTATTCCTGGAACGTGCGCGAGCGGAGCATGGCCGCGGCAATCGAAGCAGCCGCTCTTTCGAGTGCTGCTCCCTCCATGAGGCCTGGCAAGGTCGTCGTGTGGGCGCACAACAGCCATGTCGGCAACGCCACCAGCACGGAGATGGCGAACAGCGGAGAGGTCAGCCTCGCGGATCTGCTGCGGCGCACGCACCTGGGCGAGGTCTTCTCTCTCGGCTTTCTCACGCGTTCCGGGACAGTGATGGCTGCCCCGGCGTGGGACCGACCGGCGCAGATCTACCGATTGCCATCCGCGTCTAGGGACAGCGTGGAAGCGCTGCTGCACCGCTCAGGGCTAGACCGATCGTTGCTGATCCTGCGGAACACGTCGCCGAGCAGCCCGCTCGCGCAGCGGCGGCCGCAACGCGCGATCGGCGTCACCTACCGGCCCAGCAGCGAGCGCAACACGAGCTACATCCAGGGCCAGCTTGCCAGCCAGTTCGACTCGCTGGTTTATCTCGACCAAACGCGGGCCGTCAGCCCGGTTCCGTAAGTCGCCGACGCGCCAGCTTGGAACGGGCGATGCCGCGCCACTCCGCCGATGCTTCTTTCCGCCGCCGACCTAGCCGCGCCAACCCACGGTGGTCCCACAGCAGTGGTTATCCCGTCGGCTGCCTGGGAGAGGCCAAAGGTGAGGCCGCCGTTAGGGACGCTCATCGCAGATCGCATGATTGTCTCGTGCCAGCGGCGTCATCGAACTCCTGCACTGCGAACAGGATAGCTGCTGCGAGGAAGGGAACTATGCTCCGTGGAGTGGGCCGCGTTGTCGCGGCCTACTCCACGGACTTGAGGATTGAGGACCGTTGCTGATCCGCTCAATCCTTCTTGTCGCCATCGTCCTTTTTATCGCCATGATCCGTCTTGCCGCGGCCCGCCTTACCGCCACAGCGCCCGGTGCCGGTGCTGCCACTGGCGCCGTCGCCGCCCTTCTTGGTCACTGCCCCGGCGTTGCCGCCTGCGCCTTTTGGAGCCATTTTCGCCTCCATGGTAGGTGCTGGTCCAATGCGTCCCGATCCCCAGCGTTCTCTGCCGGCTAAGGCAGCCTAAGACACGGCCGCTTTCGCCGGGTCACTGCCGCGCCCGACCAATCGCGCGACGGCGAGATCGGCGGTCACGTTGCCGAGCGTCCGGAAGATGTCGGGGATCGTCTCCACCGCGAGCAGCAGCGGCAGGAGATCGATGGGCACCCCCATCGCCAGGCAGACCGGGCCAATGATGGCGAAGAACGACACCTGCGCAGGCAAGCCGACGGCGCCCACGCTGACCGCTGCGGCCACCAGAGCGCCGAGCAGCAAGGTTGCCGGACCGAGCGCCACCCCGTGGAGATGGCCGAGATAGATGGCCACGGTGACGTTGGCTGCCGCGCTCGCCGCCCGGAAGATCGACACCGCGAGCGGCAGGACGATCCCGGCCTCCGCCTTGCTGATCCCGAGCGGGCTCGCCGCCTCGATCATGGCTGGAAGCGAGGCCAGTGATGATTGCGTGCTGGCGGCGACGACCTGCGCCGGCAGCGCGGCGCGGGCGAAGGCGAGGGGCGACATCCGTCCGAGCAACGCGACCACGGCATAGGAGAGCAGCGCCGTGACGAGGCAGCCATTCACCACCAGCACCACATACTGGAGCAAGGTGCCTGCCGCGCTGACGCCGGTGCGGGCGCCAACGGCAAAGGCGAGCGCGAACACCCCCAGCGGCGCGATCCACAACACCCACTGCACGATCACCAGCATCGCCTGCACGACCGCCCGGAAGAACGTCTGGACGCTGGCGCGCAGCTCGGGTTCGATGCGGCTAACCGCGAAGCCGAACAGCAGGGCGAAGATCACCAGCGGCACCATCGCGGTCTCGGACGCCGCCTTGATCGGGTTGGTGGGGATGATGTTGGCCAGCCAGTCCGCGGTTGACGACATCGCCGGCCGCTCGCCGCCGAGCGAGCGAAGCGAGGCCGCCCGCGCGGGGACCGGCCACAGATCAAGCGCCAGGGTGGTGAGCAGGGCACTGACCAGGCAGGCACCGACCAGCAGGACGGCGAACCACAGCAACGCCCGCGGCGCGGTGCGTCCGCCCGAGGCGCTGTCTGCGGCCGACACGATGCCGGTGACGAGAAGCGAGAACACCAGCGGCACCACCGTCATGGTGAGCGCGTCGAGCCAGAGCTTTCCGACCGGTTGAGCTACCGCCAGCAGCGGTCCGCTCGCCTGGCTTCCGGCCAGCGCTGCACCGGCGAGCAGGCCGAGGACCAGCCCCGCGAGGATGCGCGCGGACAGACCGGTCATCGGCGGGGTGCCGTTCGGGCGATGCTCATCGTGTCTCCTCCCGCATCACGCATGCGCCGACCGCGGCGATACGCTCCACGTCCGCATAAGCCTCGTGCTCCAGCTCGTCCCCGAAGATGTCGGGATCGAGCTCGTGATACCAGAGGCTGCACCCCAGCGCCGGCAGCGCCTCCTCCAGATGCGGGCGCAGCACGTCCTGCCCGTCGACGATCGCCACGCCGGTGTGGAGGATCAGGCGCCCGCCCGGGTTCAGCTTCTTCGCGCCGGCCAGCACCCAATCGAGCGACAGGCGCGCCCCATGAAGATCCCCGCCGTCGCGATAGGCGCGGGCTTCGGGGTCGATCATGAAGGGCGGGTGGGTGACGATCAGGTCGAAGCCGCCGTCGACGTCGGCGGGCGTGGTCGCCTCCACCGCTTCGGCGTCGAGGCCGGCATGTTTAGCATTGATCGAGGCGAGGAACAGCGCCTTGGGATTGATGTCGGCCATCGTCAGACGAGCCTGGCGCCGATGCGTCGCGGCCGTGATTCCGCCCACGCCCGCTCCGGCCGCATAGTCGAGAATGCGCGCGCCCGGCTCGAGCTCCCCCATTTGCGCCAGAATGAGATCGGCGAAGCGATAGCTGTCGGGTCCGAGGAACACCGCGTCGTGGGCCGTCGTCGGATAGGCGGAATGCAGGAACAGCGTGTTGCGCACACTGGAAACCCGCACCTGCGACGCGAAACGTCCGTCCTCCTGCTCGACGAGCACGCCGGCGCCACGCAGCGGTGCGAACATTTGCGGCGGGAGCAGGTCGGCGTCGAACGGCAGGCTCCAGCCGAACACGTCGCGCAACGACCCCGCGTGTTGGCGATCAGGCCGGGCAACCACGCGGGCATGGCTCAACGGCGTGGAGGTCACAAATGCGTAGCCTTGCTGGCCGAGCTGATCGAGGAGGCCCGAGAGTGCCGCCTCGATTGCCTCTCGATCGTGCCACGGCGCCGGCGAAAAGCCGGCTGCACTGCCATTGTCACCAGATGCGAGTGCCATGTCCGTATCTTCCATGCTGCTTTTCAAAAAACGCCGTGTTGCCGAGGTCCGAAGCACTCATCCCCAGGCCGGTTTCGGCGCGAAAATCCGGTCCAGCCGCGCCAGCGTGCCTTGCGATCGCTCCAAGTGGGGATAGCGCAGCCCGCCCTGGTACGCGATGGCGACCGGCCGGACATGCTTGCCCGTCTTGACGAGAAGCTCGATCGGTTTGCCCGAGGTGCCGTCCGCAATCGCTTGCTTGAGTACCTCCGCGCCGTACGCGCGGCCGTTGACCGCCACCAGCTCCGATCCGACGGTGAGCCCGACGTCGAAAGCGGGTCCATCCCACAACACGTCCTTGAGCGTCCCATCGCTGTCGACGGTGAGGCCGATCGAGAAGCTCAACGTCGTCGTCCCGAACACCGCATCCGAGCTGACGGAAAAGGCACTCGGCTCGTCGCGGTACACCAGCCGGTAGCCACCGCGGGCGATCCCGTCGAGCGGCGTGCCCTCGCGCTTGCCCTCCAGCTGTTCGGTGAAGAAGCCTGCCCAATCGAATGGTGCGAGCGCGTCGAGCGCGCGCACCACGTCGTCGAAGACATAGGTATCGGTGATGCGCCACTCGCCCTCGTTGTTGCCGAAAAAGGCGCGGGCGAAATCGTCCAGCGAGCGGGTGTCGCCCGACAACTCGCGCAGCCGCGTGTCGACATCCAGCCAGATCAGCGATCCTTCCGAGTAATAGTCCTCGCTGCGCTGCCAGCTGGTCCAGGGAAGGGGTGCGCGGGCGGCGATGATCGGATCGCGCGTGGTGTCGATCATCGGCCGCCAGCGACTGCCCGGGCGCACGTCGAAGGTGGCGGCCGTCTGCGCCAGCGCGTCCAGCGCCTGCTCGGGCGTCCACAATCCCGAGCGGGCGCACAGCACCCGGCTCCAATACTGCGTCTGCCCTTCATACACCCACATCAGGCTGTTGCGGATCGGCAGCTCGAAGCAGGGAGACCAGGAATCCGCGCCCTTGCGGTGCTTGCCGTTCCAGCTGTGGACATACTCGTGCGGCACCGTGTCGCGCCGCGCGAAGGTCCTGTCCCACTGCGTGAAATAGTCGGGGATGCTGACCGCGTCGAACGAGCGGTGATGCTCGATGCCGATGCCGGTCATCTCGTCGCTCAGCGCCAGCAGCATCTCGTAATGGTCAAAATGGCGCGCCCCGAACAGGCGATCGCATTGCGCGACCAGCTCGCGGTGGGGCACGATCTGCTCGGGCGTGGCGTCGAGCAGTTCGGGCCGTTCCGCTACCAGGTTGAGCCTGACCGCGTTTGCGTCATCCAGCGGAACCTGCCGGAAATGGCGGCCTGCGAACACCGGCGAATCGACCAGCACGTCGAGCGGGACCGGCTGGAACGATGTGGTATCGCCGTCCTGGCCTTGCCGGTCGAGCGCGCAGGCGAGCTGCCAGCCCTCGGGCAGGGTGAGGCTGGCTTCGACGATGATCTGCCGGGCGAAGTGCCCGGCCGGATACAGCACCACCGTGTTCCATTGCAGCGCCAGCATCTCCGGCGTGACGATCACACGGCCCTGCGACGAGGCCGTGGGGGACAGGAACTGGAACGCCGCCTCGATCTCCTCGACGCCCTCTGGAACATGGATGTGAAAGGCGTTCACGATGACCGGGTGGCGCGTCCAGGCGATGTCGCGACCGCCGGCGGTAATGGTGAGCCCGGCGAACAGCTCGATCGGCGCTTGCGGCGCGTGAAAGCCGGGGAGCCATTTGGGGTAGAGCAGCATCGTCGGCCCAGGCACGACCGGAATGATCTGTCGCGCGCGGTAGATGCGCCGGACCACATCCGTGGCGTCAACCTCCAGGCGCAGGACCCCGCAATAAGGCTCGTCGCGCGGCTCGGGAACGGGGGCGGGCTGGGATGTTGGCTGAGGCGGGTGGATCATGGGGGCTACGGTAGTAAGGATGTCCCTCCGCGTCTCCAACCCAGAGCAGCGGCCAACCCGGCGCTAGCTGAACAAACAGACGAACGTCAGCTGCCGTAATTGTGTCTCGAACCGGAGTGAAGACGACGGCACCCGGCTGCGAACAGGGCGCGTGCCGCGGCGCTGGCGCGGAGCCCGTTCTCATACTCGCCCTGGGCATCCGCCGAGGCCCGATGCGCCGGTTCGGTGAAGTATTCAAAAACGTGGACGCGGCTGCTGCAGTGGGCGCATCCGCTCAACACGTACCCCGGCCGATCCTTCCGGCTTGATCGTGATTGAGCGCGTACCGAGGGAGGGTGAGGGCAAGGAGCGCCTTCGCCGCTGTTCAGCCTTGATTGATGCACCCGCAGCCACCTCGTTCGCTGGTAGAGGAGATCCTGATCCGACCCGTCGAGCAGGTCGCGCCGTGATCCCGCGATGGTTCGCCATAGATCCGCTTCGCCGGCGCGATGCAAGGAGTGCCTTGGCGTCGTTGTGCCCGCGACGCTGCTCGCTCTGTCCGGCGGTCAGACAAGGGGGCTTTCGGCGCCGGCATCCTGAATTGCTGGAACCGACGCGGCGGTCGGCCGACGTTCGACATGGTCACCGGCGTCAGCACCGGCGAGCTGATCGCGCCCTTCGCCTTTCCCAGCTCCCATGGAGAGAGATCCGCCTTTGCTTTCAGTGGGTGCGCGAGCGAGCATCTCCATGGGTCGCGCGGCATTGCCAATCGCCACGCCCCATGCTGTCACGCAGAATGATCGACAGCGCCCTCAACGAACGCTTGCGGCCTTTCAGTGATCAGTTGCTGGAAGTTCCACGCCGCACTCCGGAGTGGTTGCGGCAGGATATGGCGGCAGTGATAAAGCCGCCCAGGAACGCGCTGTCGACACGCTAGCGGCGATGCCGGCCTTAGCGCGCCCGGAAATCCCGAGTTCACCACCAGCGCCAGGCATTCGCGCCTGAAGTTATCGACGATAGTCAGGTTGCGAACGCGCGTCGACCGGCTTGTCGGAGATCGGTCGGCGCGAACGATCCTCCACCCATGGACGAACAGCCAAAGCCCGGCCAGGCCCGGCGATAACCGCCCCGCGACCGGCGCCCACCCAGAACAGCCAGAGTTGCTGGATCGCCTAGCCTTCCACAGACAAGGCAGGGCTGTGCTGCGCGCCGGGTTCACCGATGTGTTCGTGGTCGGGATAGAGACGAGATGGATGAGAGTGAGTGGCAACCCGATCGCGAGCAGCGAATGCCGCTGTCGAAGGCTGGTCGGTCGCGCCGATGACCGCTGTTTCCGCCTGATAAAGATCGGACTCGGGAACTCCCGCGAGCGCCATGCGCTGGTTGGGCATCTGCGGTCCGTCGGCGTTTGCCTGACCGGCCGCGATCCCAACCCGACCCGGAAGGATTCTCATGGCCATCAAGGCTATTCTATTCGATATCGACGGCACGCTGGTAGACAGCAACGACTGCCACGTCACGGCCTGGGAAGAGGCGTTTTCCGGCGTTGGTGCGGCATTCGACCGGCAGGTTCTCCATGACCAGATCGGCAAGGGCACGGACATGCTTGTGCCGACGCTGCTGCCGGACATCGACGAGGACGGGCAGGAGAAGCTCGGCGAGGCCCATGGCGAGGCATTCAAGTCCAAGTTTCTCGACCAGGTAAAGGCCTTCCCGCAAGCTCGCGAGCTGTTGGAGCGGGTGCATCAGGCCGGCCAGCAGGTGGTGCTCGCGTCCTCGGCGTCGAAAGCTGAGCTCGACCATTATCTCGACCTGCTCGATGCGCGCGGCCTGGTAGCCGAGACGACGAGCTCGGACGATGTTGAGCACACCAAGCCGGCACCGGACATCTTCGCGACTGCGCTCAAGAAAATCGCGCCGCTTTCCCCCGAGGAGGTGATCGTGGTTGGCGACACGCCCTACGACATCGAAGCGGCGAAGAAGTGCGGCATCGCCGCGATCGGCTTGCGGTCGGGCAAGTTCCCTGACCAGGCGCTGCAGGAGGCGGGGGCGATTGCCGTGTACGACGATGTCGCCGCGCTGCTCGGGGACTACGACCGATCACCGCTGGCTGCCTGAGCCGCCGCTTCCTTTATTATTCCTGACGTGAGGTCATCATGAGCATCGCTTCCACCTTTGGGCTCGGTTCCGACCGCAAGATCCGCTACGCGTTCGTTGCGCTCGGTGACATCGCTCAGGAAGCGATGCTTCCGGGCGTCAAGCACACCGGCAATTCAGAATTCGTCGCCCTTGTGACCGGCAATTCCGAAAAGGCGCGTGGCGTCGGCGAGGAATATGGCGTCACAGACTGCTACGGCTACGAGCAGTTCGGCGAGTTGCTCGCCTCGGGCAAGATCGACGCGATCTATCTCGCCACGCCCAACTGGCGCCATGCGGAATTCGTGATCCCGGCGCTTGAGGCCGGCATCCATGTGCTGGTCGAAAAGCCGCTGGAGGTGTCGACCGAAAAGTGCCGCGCGATCATGGCGGCCGAAAAGGCTTCCGCCGCCAAGCTGATGGTCGCCTACCGCCTGCATTTCGAGCCGGCGACGCTCGCCACAATCGAGCTTGTCCGCTCGGGCAAGCTCGGCGAACTGATCGCGTTCAACTCCACGTTCGCCCAGATGGTCGATCCCGAGAACCATCGGGCCAAGAACGGCGTACTGGCAGGGCCGATCTTCGACATGGGGCCGTATCCGGTGAACGCGGCCCGCTACATCTTCGGCGACGAGCCGATCGAGGTGGTGTCCGCCATCGGCACCCGCCATCTGCAGGCCGGTTTGGGCGACTTCGACGATACCGTCTCGGTCACCCTGCGCTTTCCCGGCGACCGCCTCGCGCAGTTCGTGCTGTCCTACTACGGAAACACCCTGGACACCTACACGGTGGTCGGCACCGAGGGCAGCGTCGAGGTCAATCCGGGTTTCATGTACGGCAAGCCGCTCGAGCAGTTCATCAGGATCGGCGAGAAGCAGAGCCACGAGAGCTTCAAGAACACCGACCATTTCGGCGGTGAGATGAAGTACTTTTCCGACTGCATCCTCAACAACCGTGATCCCGAGCCGGACGCGGAGGAAGGCTATGCCGACGTTCGCGTGCTGGAGGCCATCGCCCGCGCGGTCGAGACCGGCGAGCGGCAGATCCTGGAGCCGTTCGCCCGCACCAAGCGGATCGATACCGAGGCGCAGGAAGAGCGGCTTTCCGCGCAGCGCTCCCCCGAGTTGGTGAACACCTCCAATCCCGGCAAGGGCAAGGACAAAGTGCCCAAGAACTGATTGCTGGAAAGCAGCGTTTTTGCGACACGCGTGCCGCAACTCGCCCAATCTCGCCTGTACCACGTGGTTAGGGCGGGGCGAGGCGGACCTGGTCCCTGCCGGCGGTACTGAAGCTGTTCTTCAGCGTTTGCAGAATTGGAAAGCGCTCGCCGTCGAGCGTGGCGGCGTCCAGCAGATCATCGCCCTTCAACCAGTAGAGCACGTTGAAATAAGCGTGAATGGCGGCTGTCCCTAGCGGGTTTTCTCTGTGAGCGCGGAGCGCTTCGCGCATGGCGTCTCTGGGTTGGCGAAATACTCTGGGCAACTCCTCTCCTGTGGCTTCGAACACAACCACACGCCCAATCTCCAGCTTGCCCTCGCGGTTGCAGCGCCCGGCCGCCTGAGCGATGCTGTCCAGTCCGGTTTCCGCGCGCCAGACCTCCGGAAAACCCCGTCCACGCCCGCTTCGATCAGTGAGGTTGCGACCAGGCGCACCGGCTTGCCGTTCGCCAGTTCGTCGCGCACCTGGGCCAGCACCTGGCGACGGTGCGCGGGACACATCAGAGTGGTAAGGTGGCGCGCGTTGTGCCGGTCCTTGATGTGCGCGTGGAGAACCCGGGCGTGCTTGCGGCTGTTGACGATGCACAGCATCTGCGGCTGTTCGGCGAAGCGCGCGGCGATCTCGGCGTCGGTGCGGGGGCCGACATGCTCGACCTCGACGCGCTTCGGTTCCTTGTAGAGCGCCTGCGGATCGGGCGCGAGTTCGCGATCGGGCGCGATCTCCAGCCCGTTGGTGAAGCCGTCGGCCTTCCGCAAGGCCGGCTGCGTCGCCGTGCACAGCACGATGCTGGCGCCGTAGTTGGCAGACAGCTCGCGGATCGCCTCGACACAAGGGCGCAGCAAGGCACCGGCAGCGTCTGCGCCTCGTCGAGGATGATGACGCTCCTCGCCAGATTGTGGAGCTTGTGGCAGGCGCCGGTGCGGTTCGCGTGCAGGCTCTCGAAGAACTGCACCGCGGTGGTGACGACGATCGGCACGTCCCAGTTCTCGCTCGCGCGGCGTAGCTTGCGCGTCGCGGCCGTCGGCATCGAGGTGTACGGGATCACGAAAATCACCCGCTCGAGCGAATGGGTGACGGCATGGTCGAGCGCGAAGGCGAGGCTGGCGAGCGTCTTGCCGCCGCCGGTCGGCACCGTCATCGTGAACAGGCCAGGCGCGCAGGCGGCCTCGGCGCGAGCGTGGGCGAGGATCTCGCCCCGAAGCACGTTGATCCGTTCCTTGGCCCGCGGGCCGTCGGCAAAGCGGGCCATATGGGAATCAAGGCGGTCGCGCAGCACCGACAGCGGCGTGTGGCCGCCGCGGTCCTGCTCGGCGTAAAAGCGCTCGGTCTCCGGGAAATCCGCATCGACCAAGCAGGAGAAGATCATGCGGCCGAGAAAGGCGAGGCTGTAGCCGGGCGCCGTGCTGCGCCCGAGCTTCGTTTCCACCCGCGCCGGCAGGCCAGGCACCTGTGCCTCCCACCCGGCATAGTCGGGCAGGTCCTTCGCCAGCCGCGCGGCGAACGCCGCGTCCGCGTCGGGCAGACCGGCATGGTGTCCCGCGACCGCGAGCGCAATCAGTCGGCCCCAGACCGGGCCGTAGCGCGCCGCCTCCACCGCGCCGGCGGTGCTGTGGTCGGGGCTTGGTCCGTTGTCGCTGATATAGCGCTGAAAGGCCGCCGAAACCTTGCCGATGTCGTGCAGCATCCCCGCGGCCTGGCCTGGCCTGGCCTGCGCCGAACGGCTCGGCGAAGGCGTGCGCGGACGCGGCGACCGCCGCGAGATGGATGGGCAAGGGCTCCCAAGTGTCGCGCGGCAGCTCCGGCTGGGAATGAGCATAGACCAGCCCGCTTTGAGTACTCACCGGATCATCCTCCCGCAGCGACGATTGAAGTCGTCATCAGGGTATCACGGTTCGGTCATGTGTCGGTGCTCCTGCAAGGAGATGTGCGGCGCATGTTTCGCGAGGGTCGGAGCCGGTAGCTCTTCGAATGGGCAATGCTGCCGAAGAAGCGAGCCGGCCGGCATCGTGCAGCGCCATCAGCCGGGTCAGGAACAGGCGACGGAACGGCTTGCCCAGCACGCGCACCGGCAGCAGGAAAGCCGGCCGCCACGACACCCAGCGGTTCCCGTCTTGCGACAGTCCGTCACCCGGCACGATCATGTGGATGTGCGGGTGGTGGGTCATGGCTGAGCCCCAGGTGTGGAGCACGGCGGTGATGCCGATGCGGGCACCGAGGTGCTTCGGGTCGGCGGCGATGGTAGTCATCGTCCCGGACGCCGCCTGGAACGCACTCTGCGAGCCAGGTGCGTGCGGCTGCCCCCTGGCACCGCGGACAATGGCGGTTGCGGCAGGTTTCTGTCGCCGACATGACCTTGAGCTGGGCGAGGCTCAGGTGCCGGCATGGCGGCCCGGTACGCAGGACCGGCGCTGCGGAAGATGTCGGCGACCTCGAGGGAAGTGCGCCACTTCCGAGACGCGCAGCCCCGCGCCACTGGATCGCGATGGTTTGGGCGGGCTACGTGAAGCGCGCATCCGGCGGGACGGCAGACTCAGCCGGCTGGACCAGGAGAAGTCGCCCAAGGCCGTGGAGGTAGAGGGCGGCGAGGGTGGGCAGACCGCGAGGATCGAGCTCGGGTGATCCGACCCTTCCGGTCGGGAAAAGCCTGCATCCATGAACCCACGACATGCCGGCGCGTTCAGGCTCCAGATTCTCTCGAAGGTCAGCGACATGCCAGTCTATCGGTGCCTGAGTTGACGGCTGCTCAGGCGCTTTCGTTCGCGATCGTCTTCGGGGCCATCATCGCGCTCGCCTGGGGGCGCTTTCGCTACGACCTCGTGGCGCTGGTCGCCCTGTTCGTCGCGATCGTCACCGGCGACGTTCCGGCCAAAACCGCCTTCTCGGGATTCACCAGCGATGTGGTGATCGTCATCGGCTCGGCGCTGGTGGTGAGCGCCGCGGTTGGGCAGTCGGGCGTGATCGAGGGGATCACCCGCCCGCTGTTCGCGCGCCTGCGCACGGCGCGAAGCCAGGTTCCCGCGCTGGCCGGCGCGACCGCGTTGCTATCGATGCTCACCAAGAACGTCGGCGCGCTCACCATCCTGATGCCCACCGCCATGCGGCTCGGCCGGTCGGAAAACAGCTCCGCGTCGGCGCTGCTGATGCCGATGGCCTTTCTTTCGCTGCTCGGCGGCCTGGTGACGCTGGTTGGCACGTCGACCAACATCATCGTCAGCGAGGTGAGGCAGGAGGCGCTCGGGCAGCCCTTCGGCATGTTCGACTTCGCACCGGTCGGCCTCGTCCTGACGCTATGCGGATGGCTCTTCGTCAGCTTCGGGTGGCGGCTGCTGCCACGCGACCGGCAGGGACGTGCCGATCTCAGCCAGGTGGCGACCGAGACGAGCTATGCCACCGAGGCATTCGTGCCGGAGGAGTGGCCCGAGAGCTTGGGCACCGTGGCCGACCTCAAGCTCGACAACGATGGCGTTCGCGTATCGGCCGTGGTCGACCCGGACGGCGCCCACCGGCCCCTGAGCCCCGACACGGCGGTGACCCCCGGCTCCACCCTGCTGCTGGAGGGCGATGACGAGGCGCTGGCGCTGGCCTTGGGGCGCCTGCCCCTGGCGGGAGCGCGTGAGAAGCATGCGATCCACACGGAGGAGGCGCGGGAGGAAGTGCGCTCCATCGAAGCCGTGGTGCGGCCCCGTTCGCCGCTGATCGGCCGCTCGGCTGGTCGAATGGATCTGCAGGAACGTCACGGCGTCAAGCTGCTGGCGGTCGGCAGGGGCGGCACCCGCATCTCGGTTAGGCTGCGCGACATCTCCTTCCGGGCTGGTGACATGCTGGTGCTGCAGGCGGGCGAGAAGGCCTTGCCCACCGTGATGCGGGAGCTTGAACTGCTGCCGCTCGCCGAGCGCACGGTTCGGTTGGGCAACCGCCGCCAGCGTTACCTCCCCATCGCCATCCTGGCGGTGGCGATCGCGCTGGTGGCGTTCAAGGTGCTGCCGGTAGCGGCGGCATTCTTCGGCGCGGCGGTGCTGGTGGTGGCGATCGGCTCGCTGTCCATGCGCGAGGCCTATGCCTCGCTGGAGCCCGAGGTGCTGGTGCTGATCGGCGCGTTGACGCCGCTCAGCGAGGCGGTTCAGCATTCCGGAGGGACGGCGCTGATCGCGCAGCACCTGACGCTGTTGCTGCACGGCGCTGCACCGATGGTCGTGCTGGGCACCCTGATGGTCACCGCGATGGCATGCTCGCCGTTTCTCCACAATGCGCCGACCGTGCTGATACTCGGCCCCATCGCGCTCACCGTCGCCCAGGCGCTGCACCTCAGTCCGGACCCGTTTCTGATGGCGGTCGCGACCGGTGCAGGATGCGACTTCCTGACGCCGGTAGGGCACCAGTGCAATACGCTGGTTATGGCACCCGGCGGCTACCGCTTTGGCGACTATTGGCGACTTGGGTTGCCTCTGTCGGTCCTGGTGATCGCGCTGGGAACGCCGCTGATCGCATGGGTGTGGCCGCTCGCAGGCTGACGATCATGGGCGCCGGAGCGTCTTATCGGCCTCGTTAATGCTGGACGCGATGCCGCAGGCGTCGTCCCGCCGAAGGGCTCCTCCCCTTCCGTGCATGAACAGTCTGATGCGGCGGTATCGGGTGTGCCGCGAGCACGCCAGCAGTAGGTCGCGCATCTCGTAGCCGCTCTGAAGACCGATGTCGGCCGCCTGTTCACGCTTATCCGGTCCATGGGGCCCGTAGGTTGCCGTCGCTGACCTGTCCGCGGAAAGCGGCTGTGGTTCAACACTGACGCTGCCGGATTGCAGCGAGCGGCCAGACGGCTACAGCGATGCGCGTGCCCCTGACTTCCGCCCGCTCGATCCTGCGCTCGTTTCTCCTCATCTGGCTTGTCGTTTTCGGCATCACCGGGCCGATCCAGGCAGAGCCGACCCTGTTCGACCTCGCCGGGCCATCGCTGCGGGCCTCGGTCACGCGGGGCGGCGTGACACTGCCTTTGTCGCAGGTGCCCAACCTGTCCCCCGGCGACCGCCTCCGCATCAAGGCCGAGCTTCCGACCTCGCAGGGGGCGCGGTACCGGATGATCGTCGCCTTTTTGCGCGGCGCGACCAATCCGCCGCCCAAGGGGTGGCTGGTGGAGGCGGAAACCTGGAAGCCCCGCAAGGCGTCGATCGACACGGTCGTGCCAGCGGGGGCGGAACAGGCGATCGTGCTGATGGTGCCGGACACCGGTGGCGCGACCGACGCCGTGTCCGCCGCGGTCCGGGGCCGACCGGGCGCCTTTGTCCGTGCCTCGCAGGAACTGAACCAGGCGATGCTCGACCGCGCGAGGCTGGAAGCGTTCCTGTCCGCCATCCGCCAGCGCGGCCCAGCGCAGATCGCCGCCATTTCGCCGCAGCTCGCCCAGAGTCTCGCGGTGAAGCTCGACCCCAACTGCCTTCTCGCCCAGCCGGACCCGCGAACCGCCTGCCTGACGGAGGGCAGCAATGCCGCGGTGCTGGCCGACAGCCAGACGAACTCGATCGCGCAGACGCTGGCGGGCGCGCCAGCGGACATCGCGCTCCAGCTCAGCTCGACGCCGCAGGCCGGCTTCGGCTATTACAGCCCGTATATCGGCGTGGTGCGCGATCTGGCGCGGATCCTGGGCGCCTTTCAATCCGCGCAGCTCCAGTTCATTCCTGCGCTGTCCGTCCAGCACGGCGGCACGACGGCGTTGCTGCTCAACACGGTGCCGTCGTTCCGCAAGCCGCAGTCGGTGCTGGTCGCCGCCTTGCCGAGCGTCGCCCCCTCGACGCCGCCGCCGTTGCAGGCACGTGCCGATGCTCCGCTGTGCGCAGCGCGTGCCGACCTGATCCTGCCGGTGACCGGCGCGCCGCTCGTCTTCGCGACCGACTATGCCCGCAAGATGGCGTTGCGCGTGCAGGCAAGGGATGGCGCGACGCTTGAGCTGCCGGTCACCGCCGATCTGGTCGGGGGCGGCTATCGCCTCGTCGATGCGCCCTCCGACCTCGCTGGCATGAAGAGCGCGACCGAGGGGACGCTGCAGGGGCTGTGGGGCTTTGCACCGTTCGAGGGGCCGACGTTCCGGCTGGCGGTGCCGGCGGAGGGCGAATGGAAGGTGGCCGATGCGGCCTCCCTCGTCGTCGGGCGGGAAACGCCGATCGTGGTGGCGGGTGGTACGACCGCCTGCGTCTCCGACGTCAGCGTCGAGCAGGGCGGCAAGAGCCATCCGGTGCAATGGACCGCGCAAGGCACCGACGCGCTGGCGCTCAAGGTGCCCGTACCCGGGACCGAGCCTGGCCCCGCCACCATCCTGATCCGCAGCTATGGCGTCGACCAGCCGCAGCGCGTGCAGCTTCAGGCCTATGCCGAGGCCAGCCGCATCACCGGCTTCAGCCTTCATGCCGGCGACCGCGAAGGCGTGCTCGCCGGCAGCCGGCTGGATCAGGTCGCGACGCTGGAGATGGGCGGCGTCACCTTCCGTCCGGGCGCGCTTGCCCGCGCGGGGTCGGCCGATCGGCTCACGATGACGACCGACATGGCCGCGGTGGGCGCGCTGCAGCCGGGACAGGTCCGCCAGGCGAAGGTTTTGCTCGGCGATGGCCGCACGATCGGGCTGAAGGCAACGGTCGCGCCGACGCGTCCGACAGCGACGCTGGTCAGCAAGTCGAGCGAGCGCGTCGCGGCCGCCAAGACGCTTGCCGTCACGCTGGAGGGCAGCGACGTGGTCGCCCAGGACGGCCGGCTAGTGTTCTCGTTGAGGGCGGAAGGATCGACCCGCTTCGCGCCGGGCGACAAGGTCGAGGTGTCGTCGAGCGAAACCGGCCAGGTGGCGAACCTGCCGCTGCGCCTTCAGGATGGGCACGTCGCGATCGCGGAGCTCACGCCAGAGACGGCATTGGGCGATTCCGCCTTCGGACCGCTGCGCTACAGGGTCGTCCAGGCGGGCGTTGCCGGTGACTGGCAGCCGCTCGCGACCTTGGTGCGCCTGCCGGTGCTGACTGCGTTGCGCTGCCCCGACGCGCCCGCGCCCGGGCCCTGCGTCTTGAGCGGAACGGGGCTGTTCCTGTTGCGGAGCGTGTCGGACGGAGCGGGATCGGCTCGCGCGGTGGCGGTGCCCGACGGCTTCACCGCCATGCGCATTGACGTCCCGCGGCCGACCTCCGGCCGCCTTCGCCTTGCGTTGCGGGACGCGCCGCAAGCCGATGCCGTCCTGACCGTGCCGAACTGATTGCAGGTCGGTGGGTCGCCGGGCCGGTCGGGCGGCCATCGCCAGAGTCACACGGATGTAACCCGACTCATCTCAATCTGTCATATTGCTTCCCTAGCTGCCGAACCCGTGAGGGGCGCAGGGGTCCTTCACGAACTGGCGCGCCGGGCCACGGCGCCGCTTAATCTTTCGGGAAGGCAGGGGTGATGGCGAATTTCACGACGCGTCGGTCATTGATCGCGACGGCTTCGATGCTGGCGCTTGCGGGCTGCGGCGCGGACGACATCGTGTCGCCGGGCGGCGGCAACGTGTCCATTGTCACCAACAACACCACGCCGGCGCCAACGCCGACCGCAACGCCGACGCCGACCAGCACGCTGGTGACGGCAGCGGCCGGCTGCCCGACCATTGCCGATCCCCAGGGCCTTGGCGAAGGTGGCACGATCACCGGCCCGACCGGCACCTACCGCGTCTGCGTGCTGCCCAAGATCATTCAGCGCTCGATCACGCTGCCCAAGCTCGCTGGGCTGGTGTATCAGCTCGCCGGCCGCACCGACGTCGGTTGCGACCGCGGCCCGAACGAGCAATCGGTGCCGAAGACCTGCTATGACGGCACCACCGCAGTGCCTGCCGCCGTCACGCTCACCATCGATCCCGGCGTGATCCTGTACGCCAACACCGGTGTCTCCTGGCTGGCGGTCAATCGCGGCAACAAGATCCAGGCGGTCGGTTCCGCGACCCAGCCGATCATCTTTACCAGCCGCGACAACGTCCTCGGCCTCAACAACGAGCAGATGTCGGGTCAGTGGGGCGGCGTGGTGCTGATGGGCCGCGCTCGCGTCACCGATTGCGCGGTGCCGGGTGCAGCGGCGGGCACGATCGACTGTTATCGCAACACCGAAGGTGCGGCTGATCCGGCCTATTATGGCGGCGTCACCGACAACGACAACAGCGGCCGGGTGGCCTTCATGCAGATCCGTTACTCGGGTTACGCACTGGCGCCGGACAACGAGTTGCAGTCGCTGACCGCCGAAGGCGTCGGCAGCGGCACGCAGATCGACCACATCCAGTCGTTCAACAGCTCGGACGACGGAGCCGAGTTCTTTGGCGGTACCGTCAACATGAAGTACTTCCTGTCGATCGGCGCCGAGGACGACAACCTCGACACCGACACCGGCTTGCAGGGTCATTTCCAGTACGTGCTCGCCGCCCAGCGCGACGGCATCGGCGACGCGATGATCGAGGGTGACAGCGACAACCTGTTCACCGCCAACCTGCCGCGCCAGCACACCATCCTTGCCAACGCGACGTTCCTGCCAAGCCGCACCGCCTCCTCGACCAACGGCGATCTCGCGGCGATCCTGATCCGCGGCGGCGCCGACTACACGATCGCCAACTCGGTGCTCTACAGTCCGATGCTGCCGTGCCTGCGCATCAGCCAGCCGCAGACCGCGTCCGGCACCGCCGATGCTTCGATCGACGAGCTTGGCGCGCCGGTGTTCCGTTCGGTCGCCTTCCAGTGCGGCGGCTCGACCAAGTACCTGGGCGCCAACGGCGTTACCAACGATCAGGTGGCGGCGATCTTCGGTGCGGGCTCGAACGGCAACACCGACACGTTCACCAACTCGCTGGTCGCACCGGCAGGTGGTGGCCGCGCGTATATCAACGGCGCCAACGAAACCGCGATCACCGCTTATGACGTCAGCGTGTTCAATTCGGTGACCGGCAGCGCCTTGTACCCCAACAGCACCAGCGCGGCCGGCTTCTTCGCCAAGACCAGCTACATCGGTGCGTTCAACGGCGCCACCGACACCTGGGCCCAGGGCTGGACGTGCAACAGCTCGACCGCCAACTTCGGCACCGGCAACAGCGGCCTGTGCACCTCGCTTCCCACGACCTGAAGGCGGCCTAGCCGCACGGGCGGGGCGTGGCCGACAAGCCACGCCCCGCTTCAGCCTTTACCTGGGAAACATGGGGTCCATCATGGCCAAGACATCGCGGCTGCTCCGCGTTCTGCTGATTTCCACCGCCTTCATGCCGGCGGTGGCGCATGCCCAGTCTGCGCCTGCGACCGGCAGCACCGCGCCGACCACCCCGACGAGCCCGCCGGCCGAAGCGTCGCCGGCCGTTCCTGATCAAGGGCCAGGGAATCCCCCCTCGTCGTCGCCCCAGGCCGCCGGTCAGGCGCAGGTACCCGACGTGTCGATCCCCGGCGGTACCGGGCCCACCAACGAAGTGGTGGTGCGCGGCCAGCGCGGTAATATCGTCCGCACCACGCCCCAGATCACCACCGTGCTGTCGACCGCCGACATCGCGCGCACGGGCGAAGGCAACATCGCCGGCGCGCTCGCCCGCGTCACCGGCCTGTCCGTCGTCGGCAACGGCCTGGTGTACGTGCGCGGCCTTGGCGATCGCTACAGCCTCGCGCTGCTCAACGGTTCGCCGCTGCCGAGCCCCGAGCCGCTGCGCCGCGTGATCCCGCTTGACCTGTTCCCGACCAGCGTGATCGCCTCCTCGCTGGTGCAGAAGAGCTATTCGGCCAACTTCCCCGGCGAGTTCGGTGGCGGCGTGATCAACCTGACGACCCTGTCTTCGCCGCGCGAATCCTTCCTGACGGTGGGCGGCAGCGTTGGCGGCGACACGGAAACGACCGGCCGATTGGGCTACACCTATTACGGCAGCCGCACCGACTGGACCGGCTTCGACAACGGCACCCGCAACATCCAGCCGGCCCTCGCCAGCTTCTTCGCCAGTGGCGCCCGCATCAGCGATCAGGGCGTCGACCAGCAGGCGATCGCCAGCAACCTTGCGACGTCGCGCAACACGGTGGTTCAGCGCGACCCCGCGGTGCCGGCGAACTTCGGCGCCACCGCCACCGGGGGCACCTCGTTCGACCTCGGCACCGCCACACTCGGACTGATCGCCACCGCCGGCTACAGCAACAAGCAGCTGACGCGCGAAACGCTGCAACAGGCGCCCAACAACGCCGAGCTGACTGCGTTCAACAGCAGCTTTAACCGGCTGATCACCGACAACCGTATCGTCGCCAACGCGCTGGTGGGACTGGGGCTCGACTTCGATCCCAACAACAAGGTCCGTCTGACGACCCTGTTCATTCGCGACACGCTGAAGCAGACGCGGCTTGGCCTGGGCACGCGTGAGATCACCCTGCCGGGCGCCGATTTCCTGCAACAGGACACCGCCTGGTATGAGCGGCAGCTGTTCAACACCCAGCTCGCGACCGATCTGAAGTTCGGCAAGCTTTCGATCAACGCGCGCGGTTCGTTCGCCGCGTCGCACCGCGAGGCCCCTTACGAATTCGATTACGTCTATTTCCGCTCGAACCGCGAGGGCGATCCGTTCGGGTCGTATTTCATCAACCGCCTCAATCGCCAGCAAGGCTCGGCGGATGTGGCGTTTTCGGATCTGACGGAGCACCTCTACTCCGGCGGGCTGGATCTGTCCTATGCGCTGACGGACCACCTTACCGCGACGGTCGGTTATGCGATATCCGATGCTTCCCGTGATTCGGCGCGGCGCGCTTTTCAGTTCAACCCGACGACGCCGTTGCCCGATGGCGTCACGTTGCTGCGCCCCGACTATCTGCTCGAGCCGGCGGTCATCGAGGCGTTCAACATCGGCCTGATCGAAACCACCGAAAGTGCGCCCGCCTTCCGTGCCAAGTTGCGCACCGACGCCGGCTATGGGCAGGTGCAGGCCGAGCTGACGCCGACCTTGCAGCTCAACGCGGGTGCGCGGTTCGAGCATGGCAACGAGTCGGTGGAGCCGATCCAGGTATTCTCGAACGCCACCGTGTCCGGTACGCTGAATCGCATCCGGCGTGACTACGTGCTGCCGGCGGCGACGCTGACCTGGCAGCTCAAGCCCGGCATGCAGCTGCGGTTCAACGCATCCAAGACGCTGGCGCGCCCGCAGTTTCGCGAGCTGCTGTTCCAGCTTTCCTATGATCCCGAGCAGAACCGCCAGTTCTATGGTAACCCGCTGCTCGTCGACAGCCAGCTCTACAACGCCGAAGCGCGGTACGAATGGTATTTCGCGACCGACCAGCGGCTGTCGATCGCCGGCTTCTTCAAGCGGATCGACAATCCCATCGAGGTGTACCTGATTCCCAGTGAGAACGGCTCCATCAACAGCTTCGCCAACGCGCCTAAGGCGAACCTGTACGGCGCCGAAATTGAAACGCAGAAGTATTTCGATCTTGGCGGCGGGTTCCTGGCAGGCCGCCGGGCGGTGGTGATCGCCAACTATACCTTCACGAAATCGCGGCTGAAGGTCGGCGCCGACGACCAGGTGCCGATCTATGGCACGGCGGCGCAGGCGGCGACCAACTTCTTCGACAATGGCGCGCCGCTGACGGGTCAGTCCGACCACATCGCCAACCTCCAGTTGGGGCTGGAACAGCGCGATCACCTGTCCCAACAGACGCTGTTGCTCAGCTACGCCAGCAAGCGCGTGACCGGGCGCGGCCAGAGCGGCCTGCCCGACGTCTACGAATATCCGGGCTTCCGCCTGGACTTCGTGGCGCGGCAGGGCGTGCCGATCGGCAAGATCAACACGGAAGTGAAGCTGGAAGTGCGCAACATCACCGGCACCGACTATGCCGAATATCAGCAGGTCGGCGACAACCGCGCCTATTACAACCGCTACCGGCTCGGCACCTCGGCGTCGCTGGGCATCGGCGTGACCTTTTGAGGACTGGCATGAGCAGGACGTCGGGTGTGGGGCGCCGCAGAATCCTGGGGCTCGGCTTGCTGGCCTTGGGCGCCCTGTCCCTTGCCGCCTGCTCGTCGCCGTCGCAGCAGGCGGCGGAGCAACGGCAGGGGAGCGATGGAGAGCGTTCTCCCGACGCGGAGGCGGTGCTCGCTGCTCGCTGGGCGGCGATGTTCGCCGATCCCGCCGCGGTGATCGCGGCCGCGAACGAGTTCGGCTATGCGGCGAGCGCGTGGTCGCAGGCGGGCACGGGCAGCTATCAGTCGCTTGGGGTCGAGCAGAGTCTGCCTGCCGGATCCGCGGTGCCGATCGTCCGTACCGGCTTCAAGGCAAGCGGCGCAGGGCAGGGCAGGGTGGATGCGATCACCTTCACCTTCGCGGTGGATCGCAGCAAGGCGCCCGAGACCAAGAAGGCGCGCGATGCGGTCAACATCCCGCGCCGGGTGGTTGGGGGGGTCCTCAGCCGCTTCGGCCTATCGCCAGACGATGCGGTGCGAAGCGCAGTGCAGAACGGCACGTCGACGACGATGCAGGTCAAGGGCGGCAGCATTGTCGTGAAGAGCCAGCCCGCGGGCACCGGCGGCAGCTATCGCAGCACGGTAATCATCACCCCTCGGTAGAACACGCGCTGCCGGGCACGGCGCCTTTCGGGCGCGAGGCAGAGCGGTCCCATCGCCCCTGTCGACCTCCCAAGGGCTGCCGAAGAGCGGGGGGGGCGGCGGATGAGTGGCTCCGGCGCCACACCATGGCCAGCCCTGTTGCACCAACGGTCACCCCCCCCACCGGCCGCCGCCGATAGACTCCACATCGGATGTAGTTAATCGCGCCCCGCCGCCGCCGGCCCCCTCGTTAACCTTCTATATTTCGGGGGAGGTTTGGCGGCGCCCCTTGCGGGCGGGAGGGGGTATGGTGCGGACGCTTGTTATGGAAGGCGAGCTCGGCTTGCGCGACGTGCCGGATCTGGCGCGGATGCTGACCGCGGCGGTCGGCGACGGCGGTGCCGCGATCGACGTCGCCTCGTTGCAGTCGCTGGATTGCGCCGTGCTCCAGGTGCTGATCGCCGGCCATCGCTCGGCGGTGGAGGCCGACGTGCCGCTGGGCTTTGCCGATCCCGGCCATGCCGCTCTGCGCACCGCGCTGGTCGGGCATGGCATGGTCGCTGCCGACGGTTCGCCGCTGACGCCCGAACACGATTTCTGGACCCGCGCGGTCAACCTTGGCGCGGTCACCCATTCCGAAAGCGGAGCGGCATGAGCAAGACCATCCTGACCATCGACGATTCCCCCTCCATCCGCCAGATGGTGGCGATGACGCTGGCCGGCGCCGGCTATCGCGTGCTGGAAGCCGGCAACGGGCTGGAGGGGTATAATCAGGCCACCACCAACGCGGTCAACGCGGTGGTGGTCGATCTCAACATGCCGGTGATGAACGGGCTGGATTTCCTGCGCAAGTTCCGCGCGCATCCCTCCGGCAAGGGCGTGCCGGTGGTGCTGCTCACCACCGAATCGGACGAAAGCCTGAAGAAGCAGGCGCGCGAGGCCGGCGCGACGGGCTGGATCATGAAGCCGTTCAATCCGCCGCAGCTGCTGTCCGTGATCGCCAAGGTCGCCGGCGCATGAGCGAGATGGATCCTGCCCAGACGTTCCGGCAGGAGGCGCAGGAGCTGCTGGAGCAGCTCGAGCTGGTGCTGCTCGACATGGCGCACGCCCCGGGCGACCGCGAGCTGATCGACAGCGCCTTTCGCGCCCTGCACACGCTCAAGGGCTCAGGCGCGATGTTCGGCTTCACCGACGTCGCCGAGTTCATCCATGATTTCGAAACCGCCTTTGACCGGCTTCGCAAGGGGCAGGCTGCCGCGTCGCCACGGCTGGTGGCGATCGCGCTCGATGCCAAGGACCATGTCAATGGCCTGATCTTCGGCGGGGGGCAGCCTGATGTCGGCGTCGCGATCCTGTGGGCGCTGCGCGAGGAGGTGGACATGCCCGGCGGGGCGGCGGCAATCGTCGCCCAGACGTCACCTGCGCCTCGCCCGCCGACCGGCGCGGAGCGCTGGCAGGTACGCTTCCGCCTCCCGCCCGATGCGCTGGTCTATGGCACCAATCCGCTCCTGTTGCTTGGCGAACTGGCGGATATCGGGCCCGCAAAGGTTCGCGCGCTCACGGCGGATGTGCCGCCGCTCGCAGCCTTCGATCCGGAGCAATGCTACCTCGGCTGGGAGGTCGAGCTGCAGGCCGCCGAGCCGCAGGGAGCGATCCACGACGTGTTCCTGTTCGTCGGCGACGACATCGGGCTCACGGTGGAACCGATCGAGGCGCCGCCAGTGGCGCCCACGCCGGGCGTTGCGGCGGCCGACGCGCCGATGCCGGTCGCAACCAAGCCGGATGCGAAGCCGCGCGACGGCGAGGCGGCATCGTCGCTCCGTGTCCCCGCCGAACGGCTCGACGCGCTGATGGATCAGGTGGGCGAGCTGGTGATCGCCCAGACGCGCCTCGCCCAGATCGCCGCCAGTGTCCGCGACCCCGCGCTTGCGACGATCGCCGAGGAGCTGGAGCGGCTATCGTCCGGCCTGCGCGATACCAGCATGGGCATCCGCATGGTGCAGATCGGCACCCTGTTCGGCCGCTTCCGCCGGTTGACGCACGACCTGTCGCGCGAATTGGGCAAAGACATCGATTTCGTCACGGCAGGCGAGGAAACCGAACTCGACAAGACCATGATCGAGCGCATTGCCGACCCGCTCGTCCACCTGATCCGCAACGCCATCGACCACGGGCTTGAGGAGCCCGCCACGCGCGTCGCCGCCGGCAAGCCGGCCCGCGGCACGGTGCGGCTGTCCGCCGCCTATGTCGGCGCGGAGATCGCCATCAGGCTGACCGACGACGGCGCCGGCATCAACGCCGCACGTGTTCGCGCCAAGGCGGTGGAGAACGGCCTGATCGCCGCCGACGCCGTGCTCAGCGAAGAGGAGACGTTTCCCCTGATCTTCGCGCCCGGCTTCTCGACCGCCGAGCAGGTGACTGCGCTCTCGGGCCGCGGCGTCGGCATGGACGTGGTCAAGCGCACCATCGAGGGGTTGCGCGGCAGCATCGACGTCGCCAGCCGGGCAGGGGAAGGCAGCACCATCACCTTGCGGCTGCCGCTGACGCTGGCGATCCTCGACGGCATGCTCGTCCGCGTCGGCACCGCGCGCTACAGCATCCCCCTTGGGGCGGTGGAAGAGTGCCTGGAGCTGCCGCTTGCCGAGGTGGAGGGTGGCGGCGGCCGCAGCTTTCTCGACATCCGCGGCCAGCTGGTCCCGTATCTGCGCCTCGCCGACCTGTTCGGCAGCGGCGGGCTACGCGATCCCCACCAGAAGGTGGTGGTGGTCTCGTCGGGTGACACGCGCGTCGGCTTGGTGGTCGATCAGATCCTTGGCAACCACCAGATCGTGATCAAGCAACTCTCGCGCCTGCATGCCGCCGTGCGCCGCTTTTCGGGCGCCACCATCCTGGGCGACGGCACCGTGGCGCTGATCCTCGACGTGCCCGAACTGATCGAGCTGGGGCAGGACGAGCAGGCATCGCCGCTGAGGAAAGCTGCATGAACGACGCGCTGATCCTGTGCCTCCACGATGAGGCCTTCGCCATTCCTGCGCGCGACGTGCGCGAGATCCTGGAGATGGTGCCGGTGACGCGGGTGCCGGGCGCGCCCGCCTGCCTCGACGGCGTCATCAACGTGCGCGGGCGCATCGTCCCGCTCGCCGACCTGCGCGTGCTGTTCGGGATGCCGTGTACGCCAGCCGACGTCCACACACGCATCGTCGTGGTGGAGCTGGTGCTCGATGGTGATCCAGTGGTGGTCGGCATCCTTGCCGACGCCGTGCGCGACGTGACGGTGATCGATCCGGCCGCGGTTGAGCCGCCGCCAAGGGTGGGGATGCGCTGGCCGGTCGAGTTCGTGTCGGGCATCGCCCGTCATGCGGACCGGTTCGTGGTGCTTCCCTGCCTGCCGCGCATCTTCGCCGGCATCGCGGCCGACGACGCGCCGGCCGTGCCCGCCACCCTGGCGGCGTGATCCTCCTCTTCATCAATTTCGGCGCCGACGCGCGCACCCGATCCTGAAAGGAACATTCTCGTGGGCTGGTACAAGGCAAACGCTCCCATTCGTCAGAAGCTGTCGATCGCCTTTGGCACCATGACATTGCTGCTGGTGATCAGCCTGGCGGCGCAGGCGGCGCTGGAGGATCGTCTCAGCATGATCGTCACCGGCGGCATGGCCGTCGCCTCGATCGTGCTCGGCTATCTGTTCAAAAAGACGATCGCCGATCCGTATGTGACCACCGTGCTGCGCATGGAGTCGCTGGCGGCAGGCGATCTCGAGAGCCCGATCGCCCATACCGACTACACCGATTGCATCGGCCGGTTGACCAAGGCGATGCACGGCTTTCGCGAGGCGGCGGTCGGTCAGCAGCGGGTGGTGCAGACGCTGCGCACCGCGCTGGAGACGCTGTCGCACGGTGACCTCACCCACCGCATCGAGGCCGAGTTCTGCCCAACCTATGAGGAACTCAAGTCCAACTACAACCTCGCCACCCGTCGCCTGTGCGAGGTGATGGGCGAGGTGTCGCTGGCGGCGCGCAACGTGGCGGCCGGCGGGCAGGCGATGTCGGGAACCGCCGAGCAGTTGTCGCAGGGCGCGACCGAGCAGGCGGCCTCCACCGAGGAAGCCTCCGCGTCGATGGAGCAGATGGCTGCGACCATCAAGCAATGCGCCGACAACGCCGTGCATACCGAGAAGATGGCGCGTCAGTCTGCCGAAGACGCCCTCGCGAGCGGCAAGACCGTTGGTGCCGCCGTGGTGGCGATGCAGACCATCGCCGAAAAGATCATGGTGGTGCAGGAGATCGCCCGCCAGACCGACCTGCTCGCGCTCAACGCGGCGGTGGAGGCGGCGCGCGCCGGGGAACATGGCCGCGGCTTCGCGGTGGTCGCCTCCGAAGTGCGCAAGCTCGCCGAGCGCAGCCAGGCAGCGGCGCAGGAAATCTCGTCCCTGTCGACCGAAACGGTCGATGCGGCGCGCACCGCGGGCCAGATGCTGACCAAGCTCGTCCCCGACATCCAGCGCACCGCCGAGCTCGTGGAAGAGATTTCGGCGGCCACGCGTGAGCAGAACATCGGCGCCGCGCAGATCAACGTCGCCATTCAGCAGCTCGACAAGGTCGCGCAGCAGAACACCAGCGCGGCCGAGGAAATGTCGTCGAGCTCCGAGGAACTGGCGGGCCAAGTCGAGCAGCTGCAGACGACCATCGGCTATTTCAAGCTCGGCGAGAATGCCGGCAGCCTCACGCCGGTGCCTGCACGTCGGGCAGTGGCACGGCCCTCGCGTGCGGCAATCGAAAGTGCGCTGCACCAGAATGCGCCGCACCTGCGCGGCCGTAGCGGGGAGGCGCAGTTCTTCGACCTCGACATGGGCGACGGGTCCGACGCGCTGGACGCGCAATTCACCCGCAGCGCCGCGCGCTGACGGCGGATCGGCAACCATGCACGCGCAATATGTCACGCTGGGTGCCTGCGACGAGGTATTCGGTGCGCCCGTCGACAAGGTGCAGGAGATCCTCGACAGCCGATCCATCTCCCGCCTCCCACAGATGCCGCCGGCGATGCTGGGCATCATCGACGTGCGCGGGCAGACCATTCCGGTGGTCGACCTGCGCCACGCGCTCGGCTTCGACACAGCGCCCGATACCGCGCACACCCGGATCCTGGTGGTCACGGTGGAGCGGCCCGGCGGTTCGGCGACGCTCGGCATCCGTGCCGACAGGGTGTTCGAGGTCGCTGGCCTCGACACGCAGCTGGAGGTGCCAGCCGCCGCTGGTGGTCGCTGGTCGGCGCCGTGCGTGGCGGGCATCGGGCGTCGCAGCGGCGGCTTTGTCACCGTGCTCGATCTCGACGCACTGTTGCAGGCCATGGACGTACCCAGCACGTGACGGGGTTCGCGTTCGATCCCCTGCCCGACCGAAAGGCGAGGCGGCATGAGCGATGAAAGCTGGACGTTCGGCAGGGGCGCCTCGCCCGACGTGCTGAGCGCCGCCGACTTTGGCCGCATCGCGGCGCTGGTGACAGAGCATAGCGGCATCCGCCTGCCGGCGGCCAAGCGATCGATGCTGGAAGGACGCGTGCGCAAGCGGGCCAAGGCGGCGGGCTTCCCCGGCATCGCCCCTTATTGCGCGCACCTGTTCCGCGGCAACGGCATCGCCGGGGAACTCACCCATCTCGTTGACGCAGCGACGACCAACAAGACCGACTTCTTTCGCGAACCGCAGCATTACCAGCTGCTGGAAAGCCGGATGTTGCCCGACCTGCTGCAGCGCCGGCGTGGGCAGGCGCGCGGCAAGCCGGTGATCAAGCTGTGGAGCGCGGCCTGTTCCAACGGCGCTGAGGCGTACACCGCCGCGATGGTGCTGGCGGACGCGGCGGTGGCGCGGCGTGATTTCGAATGGTCGATCCTGGGTACCGATATTTCCCGGGCGATCCTCTCCGACGCACGGCAAGCCGTCTATCCTACGGAGATGATCGAGCCCGTGCCCCCCGCCAAACAGTCGCGCTACCTGATGCACGCGCGCGCTGAAAACCCCCCGCGCGTGCGCGTCGTGCCCGAACTGCGCCGCACCGTCCGCTTCGCCCCGCTCAACCTGATGGACAGGGCGTATCCGTTCGACAGCGACTTCGACGTGATCATGCTGCGCAACGTCCTGATCTATTTCAGCAAGGAGGACCAGCAGGCGGTGGTCACCCGGTTGACGCAGCATCTGCGTCGCGGCGGCTTTCTGCTGCTCGGCCATGCCGAATCCATGATCGGAAGCGAGCTTGGCCTGCGCCAGGCCGCGCCAGCCACATTCCAGGTGCCATGACCATGCCTCACACTTCTCCCGAAGCCCGTGCTGCCGTCTCGGCGTCGCTGACGCCGCGCATCAAGGCGATGATCGTCGACGACAGCGCCTCGGTACGCATGGCGCTGACCGAGATCCTGTCCGCCGACCCCGACATCGACGTGATCGCGACCGCCGCCGACCCCTTCATCGCGGCGCAGCGGCTGCGCCACGAACTGCCGGACGTCATCTTCCTCGATATCGAGATGCCGCGGATGGACGGGCTGACGTTTCTGCGCAAGATCATGGCGCAGCGGCCGATCCCGGTGGTGATCTGCTCCACCATCGCGCAGCAAGGGTCGGAAACGTTCCTGGAAGCGCTGGAGGCAGGCGCGGTGGACATCGTGCCCAAGCCCGCCGCCAACACCGCGCAGATGCTGCAACAGGCAGGCGCGGCGATCCGTCAGATCGCCCGTGTCGCGGCCAAGGCGCGGCTGCGCGGCCGGGCATCGGCGGCGCCGCTGGTGGCCGAAACCAAGCTCACTGCCGACGCGGTGCTGCCGCTGGAGATGCGCGGGCTGGGCGCGCCGGGTCCGCGCACCGATCCGTTGGTGTGCATCGGCGCCTCGACCGGCGGCACGGAGGCGATCCGCGAGGTGCTGGAGGCACTGCCCGCCGACAGCCCCGGCATTGTCATCGTCCAGCACATGCCCGAACGGTTCACCGCGGCCTTTGCCCGCCGTCTCGATCGCACCTGCGCCGTGCGGGTCAAGGAAGCGGCACAGGGCGACTCGGTGCTGCCGGGGCAGGTGCTGATCGCGCCGGGCGGCCACCATCTGGCGGTGGTTCGCACCGGCACGCACTATTCCGCCAAGATCCTCGACGGGCCGCCCGTGTCGCGCCACCGCCCGTCTGTCGACGTGCTGTTCCGCTCCGCCGCGCAGCACGCGCGCGACAATGCGCTTGGCATCCTGCTGACCGGCATGGGCGACGATGGCGCACGCGGGCTGCTCGAACTGCGCCGCGCCGGTGCCATGACGATCGCGCAGGACGAGGAAAGCTGCGTGGTGTTCGGCATGCCCAAGGAAGCAATCGCCCGCGGCGCCGCTGCCAAGGTGCAGCCGCTCGCCCGCATGGCGCGCGACATCACCACGCACGGCCAGCGTATCGAACAAAGGAGTGTCATTCGATGATGCATGACATGGCGGGATTCGC
>Ga0210040_10001500_pt1 | contig 35153 bp, 15 predicted proteins | sample CryGeyCG12114_NA_FD_185462 | JGI IMG/M metagenome (GOLD analysis project Ga0210040, IMG submission 185462) | Groundwater microbial communities from aquifer - Crystal Geyser CG19_WC_8/21/14_NA (SPAdes) (version 2) | ecosystem: Environmental > Aquatic > Deep subsurface > Groundwater | place: USA...
ATATCTCTATCTTTTTCAACATTTCCCCAAATACTCTAATATCTCTATCTATTTCAACATTTCCCAAATACTCCAATATAACAAGTCTGTTTCAGGGATGACAGCCTAATAATTAGCTTGACTAGCTGGACCCACTGGCCTATGGCCAGAGCGATTTTTTTATTTACACTATTTTCTCTACTTTATCACATCCTAAAAACTTGCCGTACGTTAGAAATTTTTTGGAACATTGAAAATTTGTCAAGTTATAATTTTTACTCGTAAAAGTGAGTCTGGCCATAGGCCAGTGGGTCCGGCTAGTTAACTATTATGGAGGTCCAATATTTCTCAGATATGGTGTTTGTTGATGGATTTTTTGATTTTCAGGGAATGCAAAACTTTGGTTGCTAGCGTTTTTGAAAAGCTTTTTTGCAATTTAGATGAAAGGCTCTTTAAATGATCGTTTCTTCCTTGCATAAAAGTACCAGGCCCACAAATCAGTAACCCGCTGTAATTGTATTAAAATGAGTCTGTTTCAGAGATGTTGGTCAAATTATCTTGACTAGCCACAACCAGCCTATAACCAGACTCACTCCTACAACTAAAATTTAAAACCTGCCAAATTTTTAATGATTCACAAACTGTCTGATGTACAGCAAGTTTCAAAGCAAAAGTGTGGAATAGCTATGCAGGTTGTTTGTCACGTTTTCGGAACTTGCTGTACGTCAGACAATTTGTGAATCATCGAAAAGGCAGGTTTAAAATTTCAATATAATACAAACTCTATTGCATATTCCGTATATTTTTCGCCTTTTTCAGCTTTAAGAGCAGTAGCAGCCTTAGATGCCCCTGCTGCTTTGAAAGCTGCTGTAGCCTTAGAAGCACAGCACAGCACATTAAATACATTTTCGACGATCCTGAAGCCTTGGACACTTTTTTTATGTAACACTTTCTTCTTCTCGAGAGCTGGGTTTTTATAGCAATTTTTTGGAAAAATCACATACGTTGCCTTCTTGGCGTTCTTGATTGCAGGTGCACTTTGAGTGGAGCGGAATATTAACATCCTTGTGTTTATTTGCGATTTCAACTGAAGATTACGTCTGGCTTAAATCTTTCGATTTGTTTGTTAAACAGAGGGCATAGGTGAAACATTGTATAAAACTAACTAGCTTTGAGACAAGGCCAATGCACTATTTGTTGTTTTAAAGTACACGCAAAATGATTTTACGCCAACTAAATAATTCAAAGTAATGCAACTTTAGAAGTGCTGGCAATGCGTTGAGAACCCTAATGAAGTTTTGATTTAATCTGTGTTGACCTTTCGTTCATTAGAACACACTGAAATGTAAGATTAGATGTTAAGTCCGCGAGTCCACTTATTGCTTCATTTTGCCCACCATTGTGAATAGTGTAGTGACGACATACAAATCACGTTTGCATCTTTTAATCGTAGTTTACACGCAAAACAAGCCATAAAGTGTGCATTAACCACACAGGCCATAAAGATTTACAAAAAGATGTTAGCTTGGGTGTGTGTGCGGATGACATTCCTGAGAGTATTCAGTCTGCTTTTAGTGGTCATTGAAACAAGCGCTACAGGTTTTAGAAAAGCTATTTGATAATACCAGAGACATATTTGAAAAATTCACAACAAATCAATACGTTGAGTTATGGCATTGTTTTCCGTCACTGATTGCGTATGCAGCAGTCCATCCCAAATCCTGTTTTCCTAATCTATATCCACTGAATGACACGATATTAATGACCCAATTACAAACCAGAAATGTTTCTCATTCATCAAACCATAACCAGTAGTTGAGTTAGTTACATTTTGAAGAAGTTGTTGTGACTCGTACACTATAGGGAATGCCTCTGATGAATAAAATACGGTCAATTGGCTTGGAATTTTTATGTTCCCTCCGAACAATGGAGACAGACATAACACAGTGATTCCTCTTGGTCCCACCTGTAATAATGCTATGTCTTTTGAAAGGACATCATTGATTCAACCACAAACCAAACGGACTCTCACAACAAACTGGTTGATTAGCTTGTCCTTTCACGTCTTGTAACATGACTACATATTGTTTGCCTCATGCATAATATCTACTCATTAAGCAACGATCCAACGGTTTAAACTGTTGAGATGTATTTTTTTCTAGTCTTTCATTCCCCCTAATTCATCTAAAGGTCGTCTCCTCACCTTTTTAAACCAGTTTATAACTTTCTGCATATCCTACAGTGTACGGGTCTCAATACGCCTAGGACTCCACCGATGATTACTTTTCATCATTATCCTCATCATCAACTAAATGGAAATAGGATTACGGAAAATTTCATTGGGACGAAAACCAGGGTACTGGTAACACATCCCGTTGAAGTTGGATAGTTAGTTAGTCCGAACCGGTCATGTCAAGACAGTCCCATTATTTTGATCAAACTCCTTTGACAATGCAAAAAATGTAACAAAGGTTTCTTTCTTGGGCATGGTGAGGACACCATTCTTTTGCTCTCGCGTATAACAGTTCATACCACAAGGTGTACAAAAAATGACTAGTATAATATTCCTAACCTGTTGCTCACACTAAAAGTGAGTAACTAACTAACTAAATTGTCCATTCCTATGGTATGCCACACTGTATAATAACCGAGGTGACAGTGTGTGCTATAAGACAATGACTTGAATGCGCGCATTAAGGGTAAATGTAAGTAAATCTATATTGATCTCATTAAAAAATATTGGCGAGTGAGTGTAGATGAAATACTTAACAAATCAAATGCAAATAATCAACCGTGTTTGTAATGCGTCTTGGTTACTTCACTTGAATGGTAAAAAAACCACAGAGCCTTGATTTCATGATTGCAGCTAGGCCTAGGACAATTTTTTTTAAACCGAATGGAACCACAGGAAACTAACACAATGAGTTGGAAAGTAAAGTCGTGAATACAATGCAATGAACTTGAGCGGAGAAATGACTTGAGAAAAAGAAGACGATTTTGTACTTTAAGCAACTGCTCTTATTACACACGTTGCCTGCACGCATTATTACACAAGTATATATGAATTCCATAATACAAAAATACATACACCAGCACGGAGAGAAAAAACTACTAAATTACTTAACATTGCTTGAAACAAGCATAATCATAATAAAAACAACAAAAACATCAATATAATAACAACAACAGAAAACTTGTCAACAGGTAAGTTACATTGTGTTATCACAATAACTATACAATGATATGAGAATAAATTAACTCCACTCACATGGTTGCTACTGCATATCTGGAATAACAATACACTATAGTTGATGACAACAGGAGGACACAGAGCAAATTGCAAAAAACCGATGGCCCCGTCATGTGTAATCTAAGAATTTCTATAGCTAGTCACTAACTAACTAGCTACGATCTTAATTAGTACTGCCTACCTACTTATTTAACCCCAATAATACAACTATCGTCATTTATGTAGTATCACCATGAACATAATCACTTTGTCAAAAATCCGCAGTACTACCATTTACTATATGAGTTTAGTTTTAGCTTACTTGATTAGCTCCTGTGCTACTCTAATCAGCATGCATGTTCATGTTTGTTAGTTAGTTAGTCCTACAATATAAATATGGCCAATCCACCGCCACCGTATCAGTTCAGCACAATTAATTCGGCTTGTGCGTACTATTCTTACGTTACGCAGTAGACAAAAAAAAACAAGGTGTCAACACTAATCAGAAAAATCACACTGGGTTAAAAGAATTAGTCCACAGAGGGGCACCATCATTGTTGCTACCAAATATTAATTAGTCAGTTAGTTGTTAGCTAGTAGCGAGGACCCTGAGCATATATTTATAGATTTAGCGGAGCACAGACAGGCAGACATTTCATGATGACGTTCAAACGGACCACTGCGCATGCAAAAAGTCCATAATAACTGTGAGTTGAGTGAGGAGCAGCTGTAATGTTGTCAGGATATCTTATAGCGACAGCAGCCAGTGGTCTATCATATACTATTGTTTATAAAATTTGCAAGAAAAAAAATCATCATCCTCATTACTGTCATCATTGTTTTTACCATGTTTCTTCGCACTATCAACGAAAACAAATGTCTCACTCTCACAGCACTATAATTTACGATGCAAAGAATCTAGCACCCGAATCGTGGTAGTTCGTGTCTGACAGCACTTTTTTTCTCTGTCAACTGATTACACTCATAAAAACTAACATGCATTTTTAGGCACGAAAAAAAGCAAGAGTGCACAACAACTACAACAGTGAGGATCGCAACCCAGCGAGTAATTTGGTTAGCATGTGATAGTTAGTTAGTTAGTTGATGGACTAAAAGGGAAAAAAATGACCCAACCCGGAAGAAGAAATTGGAGTATAAATTAAAGCCTTTAACCAGTCGTTGTGTCCACTTAAGTATTAAATGTTAACAGTTAACTTAGTGCTAAAATAAATACTTTTTACACAGCTATTCTACCCACCTAACATTATCAGAGGCCTACCTAAAGAATGTATCGTATTGGTAACGTCCTTGTTCCAATGAGAAGTCCATATCAAATAATCATAGCACACAAGTACTAATTGTACTCCAAATTAAGGTTATAACATAAAACATGACGAATTTTATAGGATTTTTCACCTTCATTTTCACAATTCCAGTCATAAGTAAAGTCTGTTTTCTAGTACTGATTAAAATCGATTTAACACACATGGATTTATATTGGCACCTTAAACCTACGTTCACTACAGTCATCCAATCCAACTATAACTAGCACTGAACATCCTACAGGACATTAAGAATGTTGGAGTAGGTGTTCAAACTTGCCAAGTACAAATTGCACGTTGTCAAAACTAAACTGCAGCATGCACAAATAGAGTAAAATTAAAACCAGTGAGCATGTGCAATCGTTTTTTTTTGGCCACACAGCTAGTCCTAATACAAATAGGCATCAAACACAGCCCTATATTTACTAGCTGATCCATCATGAAAACATGTTTTTATACACTTACATGCACATACGGAGCAATATAATAAATAAGTCATGTAAATACACCATGATGGTATTTCTCACATCTCTTGCCTTTAAATTCTGACGCCTCATCCGACTGAGTGAGTCAATCAAATGTGCTTTAAATGTTAACAACCAAACTGTCGTTAATTTTGAGTCTATACTAACCAACTAATGCTTTACAAATGAATTTTGGTAAAAAAATCAATAAACCTCAATTCGTTGCAATGTGAAAAAAAAACTTGTTTTCCCATTACAAGTTAGGGAATCCATCCGAAGCGAAAATTTTTCTTGGTCCAAATTGCTGCTGAGGATGATGAATCATGGAGCTCTGTTGATGATGAGGAGCATAAAAGTAATGTGCACTATTTGTAGCAGCATACGCCTGTTGTTCCTTGTTTTGTTTCGTCGCAGACTGGTTTCTTCTCCAGAGCAATAACCATGCAAAAATCACAGCGACTTGAAGCACAATGAGAATGGCACCGCACAGAACCATTTCCAAAACGTTCAGGCATGAGGATGAGAGAGATGTCCGGGTAGCCATATTTCTTCCTTGCTCGGCATTATTTTCCTCCAACAACTCTTGTTCCCTCCTCTGCTCATCGTCAAACTTGAATCGGTCAGCAATACGAATGGTGTTCATTACCAATACATTTTCCGGGGATTCCACGGAATGATTTGTAGCTCCGCCGGACAGAGCGCGACGACGACGACGGCCAAAAGATGGAGCATGGAAAGTTCCCCCTGTGGACGGATCTGAAGGTAAGGAACAGTCTACTGGCTCACAAGCTGGGAGACATGGAGTGACCAATGCTTGGAATTGGACCAAATCGGAAGTGGGAAACTTGAAAGCTTCGAAAGGAGTTTGCAGCAATTTCCCATTCCCATTGGATTGACTTACAGCACCCATGATGGAAGGATCTGTGGGACAACCTCGAGAGTCAATCAACACGATTTCGGCACCATCGAGTCCATCCATAGCAATGAGCTCTCGAACAAAGATCTCATATGGGCTGTACTTGTCAGTGATTTCAAACCGTAAGGACAAGGGATCACCGACCTATAAGAGGAAAAAATAAACATTTTGGGGATGAGTTCGTGCATTCAGTTGAAACTGAGTTTACTTTTGATGCTCCCAATAAAATAGTGGAAATTAGCACAGGATGTTATAGCTTGGAGCTTTTATGGCCGCTAGTTTGTTTACCTTGTGGGACACAATTGCTCAACGTTTGTACATACGTGCCCACATAGCGTGCATGCAGATATAGCGTGGCTCATAGAATATGCATTTTCTTGCTGTCAATGGTGTTTGTAAGTGATCTGTGGGAGAAATGCGAACAACTTCATCATGCCAGGCTCAAACGAGTTCACGACACATTCGTCTCCATTGAGCGTTCGGATCAAAAGTAGCCCTCGACAAATAAATCTCCAAAGTGAGGTGCAGAGAGATGGTAAGTGAATATTATATGCATGTGTGAGGATGCCATGAGACCACACTACAGTATATGAATGGGTGTGCAAAAGAAGTGCCCTAATGTTTTCTGAAAAACAAATTTTGAAACAGTATAATATTGAAAACTGTTAACGTTTTTGCTGTTGTCACGGATATTCACTTTTTTGAAATTCGGGGGGCACTTCTTTTACTCGACTATTCATATGCAAAAAGACCAAGATTCCCCTAATATAGGACACAGCACACATAAATAGAATACAGTCCTTTCTATATACTTTTGTCTGGCAGTGAGTATGCAGTCTAATATGTGCAGCAAGAGCAATGTGGACGTGACGTGTGTTGCACATGGAGATGAGCTATTTAGGTTTTGAACAAGGCAGAAATCGTGATCATTACATCAACTAACTAACAAAAAGTGTACAATGAAAGGTGACGGCATACAAGCTGCAAGTTAATTCAAATTGCCAATAAATACCGACATATGCTGTTTAAGCCCCTTGTGAGCATGGTGACGGTAGCCCATTAAGGTGCACCGTGCAATCAAGTTCGTCACAATATTCAACAGGATGGTATGAACAAAACAAAAACTTTCCTTTCAATGATAGCGAATAAATTCAATTTGTAATATTCATCCCATTTCTATTCTAGCCAACTATAACAAATACCCAGGCCAAACATGCCAATCCAATTGGCTAAACGATTTCAAAATGTTGTCTCTAACAATCTCTCTGAAATAAATATGTAGTAGTTTCAAGTTGCCTACATATTTGCCAGCGTTCGGATGGAACATTTAAAAAAGAGACACCATTGGAACTTCTGCCACTGTTAGTAAGTAATATCGGTCAGTTGTGAAAGTATGAGTGCACACGATTAACTAAATGAGGACCACCTTTTGCCTGACAAAGTGAAACAGTCAACCCAGTTTCTTGCATGTATTTGAAAAACAATTTACTCAGATGATCACAGTGCCTCAAAAAATACAAGTAAAAAGACACAATACTTGAAAGGAGGTTTCTTTTCTACAAGAAAATAAGGAGCAGAACGGATGGCATTCATAATAATCATCATGGATCGGCAGGTAGTCGAATTCTTTGAAATACATTGCTTCACGATGATACAACATGGGGGCTTTGAACATGATTCCTAGTTTTTTGCTTGTTTGTAAACAACATTGCTACTTAGTCAGTCAGTCGTCAGTCCCTATAACTAACTAACTGGCTACCTAAACTAACTTGCACTAGCAGTTGAGAATCATGTTTATGCGGTCACATAGCAGACGAGATGAAAGGACATTTATTTTTTCCAAAAATAAGAACCATTAGATACAATCTATACAGGTACAACGATCCTAAACAGTTGATGGACGCAAATGCCATGTTTTTTACACTCTCGTCTCCGTTTACTCGTCTTATCATTCATGTTAAGAATGATGAAGACAGATTGACTGACTATTCTTTCTCCCTTTTTCTGTGACAAATATAAAAGTAAGTTAAGCATTCTCTAATATGCAGGAAGGATGGCACATTTGTGACAACAATACAACTCTCACAGCAAATATAATAAAAGCCGATTCATTCAGCCTTGCATTAATCATGACAACGATCCACCTGTGCTATGCACGGTGGTGGTGGTGTTACACTTTTAACATGAATTTGCATGGATACCACTTCCTATTGAATAATAATAAGATATATACAGTATTCTCACCCAACCCTCGAACTAAGTAACAAACTAGCCATGTTCTTTAAGCAGTTTCATTTACAATGAGCCCCCTGTACTAATCTAAATATCTTAGGAGACTCATTTCTAAGAGCTCTACGCAACACAAAATGCACAAGATTCTCTTGTCAAATAATCCAAACAAATGATGATGATGATCCTTATGACCTAAATAGCTATGGGATTGATGCTGATTACTCCATGAGGTGCGAAAAACATATCATTCTATCAAACTTGCTTACCGTAAATCAGGCAATATAACACTACATTTACACTACGCTACACTATATTATTTCGTAGACATCTTACTCTGGAGGAGTAATACAGGGTGCAGTTATAATAATTTTTGTCGTTCATCAAAAATCATTCATGAAATGCAGTTTTTTTTCGAAAAGATCAAACAAAACTAAAACTATAATTTGGTTATTTCTAGCCAAAAATCCTTCCAAAAAGCCGTTTCACCCATTAAAATTAAGATTAATTTTTTTATCATAAGGCTATCCTTTCATTGTTCAAAACACTGAAGTGTATTCTATAGAATTATATTTTGGATGGAGTTATAATTGAGGCTGGAGTTTTAATCCTGTATTTAGGGTACCTACTAGGTGTGCATTTTATCATGATTATCCCGTGATTTATGATGAATTACATACTTCATTTGCACAAAAAGGACTGTCGGATTTTCACCACCTGCATCTCCTTAGCCCCATGACTTATACGCATATAACCTCTTTAGACCAGTTTCATGCATATTATTCTACAAAACTGTCCCTCCCAATTTTTCATCCCACTTCAACAAAACAAACTACCCAAGAAACTAATTGAGATTCTCAATTGCCGCAATCTCCAGTAATAAATTGTTGCCAATTAGTATGTCTCACCTGAGCAGTTTCGATGTCACCACCAACTCGGTCCGTAATCCGCATAGATACATTGGGTGAGGGCACGACTGCAGACTCGCTAGCCACACTCTTGATTTGTCCACTGACTTGTAATTCTACTCCATGAGACACGCTTTTATTTTCCAAGTCAAATGAGCATTTCAAATTGAACCCCATATCGGCACTGGTCATGATTTGATCGTGATGTTGAAGGACCAAGTCTGTGGTGAATCTACCCGGGGCTTCTTGTTTAATACCACAACCAGGGTCTGTGTACTCCATAGTGATTTCGAAATTCAAGCTGTTGTCCACATCCATGACACAAGAGTTTGGTCTTGATCTGGCATACACCTTCCCGTTGAAGATTTTATTGGTGGTCAATTTGGCTATCAAATGTGTTGCATGGCAGTCCAATACGACGTTGTAGCAGGATCCCATTTCGTAAGATGTGCTCCCGTTCATTGTCAAATAGGGTTCTTCAACACTAGCGACTGTGATAGATGAGTGATGACTGAGACGACATACCCCTTCAAAATCATAAGTGTGGCAACGGAAGGGAGCATTTATGCAGAGATCTCGGCATTCTTCAAGACTTCCAATCCCTTCATGTAATGAGTCTACGGTTTTCAAGAGCTTGTTATTGATTTTCTTGAAATCGCACATCTTCTTGGGTTCACGAACACATTGACTTTCCATGTAGTCCATATTCTCGTTGGCAACAAATGGTGACGTTGAACTCACACTGTAGCGGTCCAGTTCACTCATAGAGCACATTTCAGTTTTGACATTGTAAGTTGCGGATCTGTGGTGAATGAATTAGAGTCAGTATTATAGTTGGCTGCGCATGCAATACATTTTCAAGTTACAACATTTTGTTTTATCCAGATTCAAGGTACAACAAAATGGATCGCTAAACTTCAATTGAGATAATATAATGGGCCGGTGATGGTTAAAAGCGTAACTGTGTGCACAATATGGATTTAGGTATGGTCTAGAGGTTTACCATTACATTATTTTTAAGAATTCTCGCAAATGGAGGACATCTGTAACTATCCATTGCACAATGTGGAGGCCAAGGACAATTATGACATAGATTTTTGTACTCCCGGCGCTAAAATAACTGCTACGTTTTTGACGGGTATACAAATAAGGTCACTATGAGTGAGGACAATAAAGTAGTATATTCAATTGACTCGAAGACCGACAGTGCAGCTAAATTTTTTTAAGGGTTTCAATTTAAAAGCATTTTTAAAGGAAAAACTACATATTGCTCATAGAGGAATACTGTCTATCACAGGTGTTCAGTTCGTGCTCATGACATATCTTGGGCTAATGGTGTTTTCACAGTAAGTATATCATTACTGCATTATTACACTGTCCACACTATCAATCAAATGAGATAGTGATGATGCTCATATAAAAGACAACAATGAATGACAACTTACAAAGCCATATTCCCTGGTCTCATTTTCCAGTTTCGTGGTCGCAGCAAATTGAGTGTAAGTAGGTGAAAAAATAGCAGAAGATGGTTATGAAAAAAGACACACGAAGTTTACAGGACAGAACAATGTGCCACAGTGGTATCGAAAGCATCAAGACGAATTCACCATGAGTTTCAGATTCCTACGGCCGCACAGTGAATCCAACATACTGACATGGTTCTATAGTATTGCCTTTTCCCTATTTATGATATAGGGTGTTCGGACTCAACTCGACGACTTCAAAATGTTTTTTTCCCAAAACTACGCAACACAGTTTTACCCTATCATCTTAAAGGTAATCGCATGCGTATTACTATCATGCGAAAAACATGCAAAAAATATTCATGCGTTTTAAAACAAGTTCACTTTGAAGTCGTCTAGTTTGAGTCCGAGCACCCAATCTCACATAATGTACATAGTTGGTGGTTTTTGAGTACTCTCCCTGAAGGTGTGTACAGTTTATTATTCACTAGTCAAATTTAAATATGCAAAAAAAGCTATGTTTCTATAGACTTGAAACCCCTAGATAATTAATTTGTTTCCGTTCATCAAGGTATGTCGCGAAGAAAACAAGTTGAGCCTCGATAGAATCATCGAAAACATAATACATGGGCTCAGTCAGTCATAAATTTGGAGCTCCTTAATTTTTGAACAAAAATTAACCTACGGCAAAACTGGTAGTTCAATAAAGGACATATTAAATATTCAATGAGGAAATTCTGACATCTCTAATCAATCTGGTACTATAAAGCAAGACAGGTGAAACGATGCACTTTTTTGCACGTTTGGAATGATACATAAGGATATAAAAATTAGCAATTTTCTACCACAATACGCAAAAACTAAATGTAATCAAGTAAAGAACCTGTATCAATGTGAGAAACATTGGTTTGACTGACATTTGTAAATTGAGTTTAAGTAACAAGCTCTGATGATTACAAAGACGGATGACCCACAGAGATTTTTTAACCAGAAATTCGTAAAGATTTGAGAACACACGCCAAATATCAAGTTTTTCACCCTCTTGTAATTACAACTACTATGCCGTAACACCCTATTTTCTCATGCATCATTCATTAAACAAGCATTTTTACTACATCCCTTGGCCCATGTACTCTTATACTCATTTAATATTCAAGTACATTAACTACTAAAAAAACAGCGGATTCTTCCCCGAATGAAATGATAGCACACCCATTTCTAGAATACATTTGCATTCGCGTGATGATAACAAATGCCAGCAAAAAGTGTATCAATTTCTATGCATTTCTTGAATTTGATCCATAAGGAATTCACTTGACCTATAATTGACATGTTGTGCCTGGTGCACGCATGTGTAAAATCTGGTCAGACAGGATCTTTAATACTCTTAACACTTATAAGAACAAGTTTAGCAACCGTACACGCTTGAAAAGTCAGAAACGGACTGTGGACCAACACCAACCAAGATTGAGTATTAGGATCATAAAAAGTTGAAATTTCTGAGATTGAATAATAATAATTTTTTAGAAACATATTCTTTTATCAGCACACACTATCATTAAAGAAAAATATATACCACCAAAGTCTATTTCCAAGCCTGAGCAAATGACATAATACAGACTATAGAGCACAACCGGCACCTAGAAATTCTTTGAACAGTTTCCCACTGTGCAATGAAATGTAAAAATGTGAAAAAAGTCCACTTTTTTCTCTATATTACATGATTACCGATATAGCCCTCAAGGGGAAATGCATCACACAATTAAAACCTACACAAAGAACGTAGATCGTTGAATAAAAAAAAGAAGAGAAGATTCCTAGCTCCACTCACTGACTACCTAAGCAGCACCAAATACTATCTCCCTGCTGGGCTTTTTGCACAGAAAATGATTGCTAATTAAATGGAAATAAGAATGAGCTCGCAGCTTGCTACCAACAATGTGCCCACTGATAATCATACAGGAGCAAGCTTGTGCGCCACACGAGCTTTAATAAACAGTCAGGATAAGTAGCTACATTTCATCATCCCTCTATCACCTATTATACAGTCAGTCTCTCAGTCATATTCTGTAAATGTCAAGCCATCCACCATACTGTAACAAATTAAACTGCCTTAAAAAAACTCATAAACAATCATCATCAGTAGCTATAGCTTCTTTCTGAATTGAAATGCTATCAAATCGAAAAAAAACTCACCCACCTATTCTACCTATCCAATGTCCTCGTTCTATTATGAATGCAACTCACTCTGTAAATAACAAAGGATCTGAAATCGGAATAATATTTCACACGACCTAAAGAGGCCAATAAAATTCAACCCAAATGGTTTTTCCTCTGCCTCCACTGAATGAAACTAACTAAATTCATAACTTTAAGAGGCAAGCGAATAGGAAGGAACGTAACCAATGAGTGCTTATGAAGATGGGCGGTTGAGGTCGTGCCTTCCCCATTCACCTAATTTCCATAGATGCATTCATAAGAACATCATGAATCACCGTCTCAGACAATTCAGTCAGTCAGTCAGATGGCCGGCATCCCAATAAGCCTTTCGGTCAGTCAGTGCCCGTACATGCACTTTAGTTAGTTAGTGCGAGTGAGATAGACTGGACTCCGTTAGGAATGAGTGGTGGTGTGGTACACACACATACAGGGAGCATGGGATTTGGCGCACCTTTTCTCACTAACTATCACTAATACTCACATAGTGATTCATTCATTCCAATTCCATGCTCATCACCAAGTCAAGTGTCACTCGCCCTGGGCCAAATCCCATCTGTTTCCTGAGAGACTAACCTACTAAATTGCTCCTGCTCCGACTCCAACTCACATAACTATAATAACATAACCTAACTAACGAACTCACGATGTTCATTCTTTCATCCTACTTGGTACGCAAAAAAATTAGTATCCAAGTAAATAACCTCTATCTATGGGATGTCATAGGTGACCACGTAATGCATTATCTATATGTACTCATTCAAAATCATCTCCACTCAAGGGTTCATTAATCATTGCGAAACTAATCATGAGCACAATGAGGTGGCAACATTGTTACTAACTAACTAACTACAAAAGTCGCAAGTCAGGAAGGTAGATAGTTAGTTTAACACTGGATTAGGTTATAAGTTGTTGTCAATCAAATATAAAATGTACTGAATAGATATAATATTTAGTTAGGGATCTAGACATAGCACGCAGGCTACAAAAACTGTTCGGGAAGTTACTACTGTCCATTTAAAAAAAAAGGCAGTAAATTTGTTCGCTAGGTTACATGGCAATGTTTGTTTGGTGCTAACAAAAAGTAAAGTTTTAAATGATAAAAAAATGAACTGAAAAGTAGAAAATATGAATTTAGTTGGCATAGCATTTTTGGAATTTACGGTTCGATTTGAGTATTTGGCCATCTAACCTGGGTCGCCAAATAACACAGGGCAACTGCCATTAATTCTGAAATGGACAGTAGTTCGTTTAGTTTGTTAGTAATGTTAGAATAAAATGATTTACCGTTTTGTTAAGACTGCAGTTTGCTGACTACAGAAATACACAAAAAATTTCTTACAATTTACGTTTGAGTGAGTGTAATATATAGACATACTGGATTGCGGGACAGCAATCAAGTTCATTTTTTATTGAGGTGAGAGCATGAGGCAATAAATTTGGCGGAAGGAAAACTCACCAAAATATGTATTTGTACATAAAAATTTGGACAAGACGTATTCGCAATCTCGTAACAAAATAGCACACACTAGATAAAGTTGATTGTGACTGACCTGCATGGGAACTCTCGTTGTTGAATACAGGCATCCATGCACGCACTACGGGAAGGTAACTGCATCTCTTTTTTGCCACCATTTTGTAAATGGAAACCACGAACCAAGTCAAATCCCCACGGCCGATCACAAATCCTTGCACTGGGTAAACAAAGTCGTTGTGCATACATGGTAAACACTGGGAACTGGGATTTGATCAATCCATCTGTGAAGAAAAAGAATACAAAAAAAAGGAGATTTAGAAATGGTTGCACAATGCGTTATTAGATTAGAAAAAAAGGTTGTCATCATCAGTTCCATCATCTGTACATGTTTCCCTTCCTGATTTGTGAATTGTACATTTCCCTATTCTTCAGGATGTCAGACTGCAGAAAACTTTGTATTGTATCCCTTCAAATACACTACTGCGGTTTTGCTCATGTCAAGCAGTCATAATACTATATTGGTACTTAATAACCCTTGCTTATAATATAGTTGTTATGATTGCACGGATTGAGAAAAGTAAGATAATTTGTGGTTTGACATGGTGGTGAGTTGATGAGGTTACCAACACAGGAGAAATGGGAACCATAACTTTTAATACGAATGACTGTCAGATGAAAAGTAGTATGCAAGTAAGTGGCTGGATCCGTTATTTAAGAAAGTGAGTTGGAATCTAGCTAAATTATTTCCTACCACATTCCGAAAACATAATTAATAGTTAGTTAAAACACAGCAGAGTTAAGCAATCCTATATGTTTTTTCCCATTACGTAAAAGTGAAAATCATCTAGCGCGTTAAATGAATGCAGGCAAGTGAGTAAGTAAGTGATAAATTTCGTGACGTACATTCACCCATGTTTGTACAATTTATTAAATTTATGAAAAATGGCATTCATTATTTATCCCGAGAGCCCTCCACACACAGCCGTCTTACAGTTCAAATAACCGAGACTGAATTTATACTCAAGTGAGGAAAGAATTAAGCTCATTACAACGAAACAAAGTCTTCAAACTGATTTTTTTTCAGTACTACTTACTAGCTGAGATTTCACGTGGTGGATATATTTCATATGAGCTGCTCAGTGAACTAACTTCCTTGAAAATAAATGACTGACTGTATTTTATTTACTCTTTATACCAACTCTCATCTTTCTGGGAAAAACTACGTGCTCAGTGCATTTTCGTGTGCTCCATGCATGCATGCAATGCTGATAGTGAAAGGGGTGTGTGTACGACGTACGACAACAAACAGTATAGTTTTTTTGCTACCGAAATCAAAGTCTCATGAGAGCATTATGACAACATTTTCCTAATACGTGATTGTCTGTGTGGAAAAGAAAATTGTTTTTATTAGTACTTACACTTGTCTTACCCACACCTAGCAGTTAGTTTTTCAAATCCATACTGTACAATTTATGGCAAAATATTCAGTTGGTGTGAGTGAATAGCATATTGCTACCCGTTATATGTTTAGCACTGATCTTACGCAAAACAACTAGCAGAACCAGTACATAATAATATTATGAAGGCAGAATGAAGGATGGTGGAACTAAAAAACATTGAATGCATGAGGCCACATTGCCATAAATTGAATGCTCATTTTTACAGAAATTATTTAATTGTATTGCATTGGTCATTGCTTTATAGTAGTTAGGTAGTAAGTTAGTAGGCAAAGTTTTAAGCTGTCTTCTTCACACTATTTTGCACGTGTGTTGAAGGATGCAAATCTCTTACTTTTGCAGATTAAATTTTTACATGGATGGTTCATAGGCATGAGGTAAGAGTGAAGATAAAAAAAGAGAGAAAAAAACAGCACAAAGACTTTTCTACCATTACCATACCTATATTTCCAACCACCCTATGATGCTTAAATGGGTCTAAAGAATGTAATGCGAGTGAATTTAAAATGTATAGCTTCACACAATCACTATTTTTCACCCATCCCATTTATTCAGTGATAATCTTGCCAACTAACCAACAATCTATCTTCAAACTACAGCTACATATTGGACGTATTTACTATCACGAGACGGACATGTTGTTATAATCGTATACCGCAACGCTTCTGCTATCTTAGGATCCTACATAAAAATTACAATCGAAGAAAAAAGCTGATGCCTCGGATCAAGTGTAACGATCGGGAGATTCCGTTATCAAGGAAACCTATCCGGCTTATCAAGTAGTAGGTGCTACATTGTGAAAACGCTATGTCTGTCTGTCTGCATCTGCCATGGTATAGGATAAATATAGAAGGACTTGAAGGATCTTGATATCTCACAGACTGGCGGGTTAGTTTCGTTGCTTTTTTTGTACATCTAACTTTATGAATATTGCTGGTTAGTTTAACGCTATGGAACACTATTTAGCAGCAAAAGTGTTACCAAAAATATAATTTATAAAATGAAACCATTGATAGCAGCAAATTTGATAGACGAGTAGATTATCACAAATAGGTTAATGAATATCTGTGAATTTTAATCGAATTTTCAGCTTTAGAGTTAAATACATACAAAAAATTCTAGAATAATTCATACAGCTTTAGTATATTCATTTAATGCGGTCTATTATTGGAAACCTGGTGCACAAACACATGATGACTCTCAGAACTGAACAGATATGTAGTATGTGGGATGTGGTAGAGGCTGAACTCGAATGCGAAAAAATCTTCACCCGCAAATTCATGTATAACATGTACTGCCTATGACAAACTTCATATGAAAGGCAGTCGAAAAGACGACATGGGTACTCTCATACACGTGGATAAAAGTAACGTCACTTGATTTGTGATCAGTATAAAACTCATTTATGTCTGTCACAGCACAAAAGCAAGCGCAGAAAACAAAATATTAGACTTGTTTGATGGTAAAAAACCCGAGCATACATTTTATCACATACAAAGGGCATAAATCTATATTACGAGTATTTTTAAACGGTATTTGGGATGTGAAAAAAAATTAATTGCCCAGCAAATTTCCATGTGCTCCAAATGAGCACTGTGTTTGCAAATAGGCTTTACAAAATTTAGTAGGGCATACATTGATTAAGGCTAGGTGGAATTCGTCACTGTACATACGTATTTTTTGTGATACAACTTATGGGAATAATACGATTGGAGTGAAGTGGGCAAATTAATGAGACTGGTGTTACAGTTGCATCTATTACATATCATGATGCACTGTGAAGAAAAACCTGACTATGGCATCACCGCTTTATATGAAAACACAGTCGGTGAACTTGTTGACATTCGACACAGGTAATCTAGTTAGTTCCCCAGTCTGTACTATGAGAAAAACTCAATATCTAACTGTCCATAACACTTGTCAGTAGATGATGATGATGTGAGCCATTAAACTTGAATTGATGACTTTTCATTATGCACGCAGAGAGATAGGAAATAGTAACTAACTACATGCGGAGTAAGTGTTGTGAACTGACTAACTGAGGATTATGTAGTGACTATATCTGTAGGACACAAGTTTTACGTTTTATTGTTGCTATTTAAAACATACATGCATGTTTCAGTGCCATCATCACCATCATCAATCTATGAGTGAGTGAATGAAATAGAAAAAAAAATGAACCCACGTGTTGATGACACCTCACTCGCTTAGTCTAGATGACATACATTGCATCCTATACATAATTACATATTATTTATGCAAGTAGCTAACTAACTATAGCGAACTAACTAACCAGCAACTCGGACACTAACAAAACGAGCAAGATATATACATAAAAGCTTCCCTGGGACTATCTAATCTTATTTTATAGATTGCCAAACGGGTGCCACAAACTCTTGATTTTGGTACAGGATTGATGAGTGTGAGAAAAACAGCAAACTGAGACCTAAACGTGAAAGATATGGGTTAGTTTAGTAACGTGACCTGATAAATTGGCAGAAAAAAGTGTGCAAAAAAGTTTACATGTGTCCTACTAGCTAGCAGACTGAATGAATGTTCACAAGATACAAGAGAGACCATATAATTTGGATTGGAAAAGGGATGGGAATCGGTCGGGTTGATTGATACTCATTGCCAGTGGTTAGCTGGTTACTACGCCCGCAAAGAAAAAATAAGTTCAAAGGCAACAATAATGAGACATCAATCAGGTGAGAGGAGAAAGGGCATCTGATCATCTGTTGTAATAGCTAAGCCATTAATTCCATTAGTACACACTGGCTGCTCAAAGAACCACAATTGTAGCCTCCATCAACCTAGTCTTTGTTCACACGTTTTCTAGAGCAACTGACGAAGACTGAAGAAGAGCCAGATAAGGGAAAACAATGGAGTGGACCATGATCTTCATCATGATGAGCACAAGAAAAGCATGACGACCACTATCTCTCACAGTCAATAAAAGTCGTGGGTATGTGATCACAACTCATCAAAGAAATACAAAAGGAAAGGTTAGCGCATTTGTCTCAAAGAGAGGAGAAACTTTGTACCAAAACATGCCTGGTCTGTATGCATCTACCAACGGCAAAACGTCCACATTGTGGACAAATGAATTCATTGATATATTACTGTCTGTTTCAAATTAAATGAGACCTCTACAATAGTGAGTTTGCTATTTTGATTAAATAGTCATTTATTTGTTAAATTTATGGGACAAAAATTGTCTCATTATTATGGCAATAAGTTTACAGGAATTACAAAGAAAGAAATAAATTGCGTGAATTTCAATGCAATTTTCTGAAAAAAACAACTAACTTTGTCCATCACCAGTTTGTTTACACGAAAACCAGTACTTAGCTTTAGTTGTAGTCATTACTTATCAATAATTGGACAGAATAGGAATTGATGCTTCAATTATGACCAATAGCCGAAAAGGTTAGCGCAAATTTGCCAAGTTTGAGAAAAGGATAGACTATTTACTGTAACTAAAAGAAGAATTAGGTTTTCAAACACCTAATTGTGATTTAAGCAATGTTAGAGAAATATGTTTTTTTAGAGCCAACGGGATCTCCTTTCATTACGCATGCAAACTATAGCTGTTGCTAACTCGGTCAACAAAATTATAATGCACAAGTTGACCACATGAATGAAGGACCTAAAAATTAGCTCGCAAAATGTTTATGACCCCACGACTGAATTATATAATAAGAAGAATTGACTGAACTTTGATCCCATGTTAATTCATGGCAATCTGAACATACTCTGCGTGACATGGAGTTGTAGGATAGCTTAAGCAAATTACTCAACTGTGAGCACTCATTCACAAGACTTGATTAAAATATAGAGAATTTGCCAAATTTCTGGAAATGACACTAATGGCCTCACATTCATTAGTGGAGGCCAAGAACTAGCCATATAGCATTGTTATCATTGCATGAGCCAACGATTTCGACAATAAGCCTTTATGGTAACTTGATTCTAAACGGCTGTTGACCTGCTACAGCTATCCCATATAACCATGTTAGGGTGATCTCCGGTTTTCCACTAACCAACAAAATTTGATGTCTGCAAATACCGTATGATAATGTTTTACGCATTTATGGTCAATGGCCACTTTTAGACCACTTTTTCAACTTTAGAGGAATCAAATTTTACCATTATCACTACACTTTTAACATCAACTAACAGTAGAAAAATTTTCAACCCCATGCTAAAGTCAAATTTGGTGTACGAGCCAAATTAGCTAATTGCTGCTCGTTAATGAAGATAAGGATAACAAGATAGGTGGGAGTTTGCAACATGATTTATTGCTACTGTAAATACTAAACCAACCTGCTCAAGATGGTAACAGCACAAAAGATGATAATCAAAGTTGGCTGTAAATAATAACTTGGATTGTGTGCCCAATGTCGGGAACTTGACATTGAAGTGGAGTGAGAACAAGTGTAATGAACTCCACATGAATTCCGAGACAATAGTTGTACTTGGTGACAAATTTCACTCTCAAGTATTTGTTATTTAAAGCTGGCTGATAAAACAATATATTGTGCATGGCTTATTATTGCTGGCATAGGCTATGATATATAATGTGTGAAAAATAGCAGGTTTGATTAACTGGTAACTAAGAGTGTGCAGTGCACTAACTACTATGCGCCAGCAGTTATTGACAGCTCACGTAACACGGCTTGCAAACAAGGATGATGATACGTCGAATTATTATAGCTTGGCATTTTGTTCCATAGAAAACGTGTCCACATGTATTGTACTAGCTCATGTACCGTAGTTAGTTGGGGGTAACAATGCAGTCTTGTTTTCCTTATCAGTCAGGGTGATGCAGCCTTTCATGTTTAAAATTTGCACATTTGACCCTACCCTCAAGTATCACATTTTTTCAATTTGATCTGAGAGGGTCTAAAAAAATAATCGGCGTTCGTATGCAACCAGTGGATGAAAATGCAATCAACATCACAACGTAGTGCATGTTTGCAAGCGGGTGTGAAAATCATGCAAGCATATATCATTTCATGCAATTCTCATTCATTCCTGTTTGACTCATAATACTCATTATCATCACACATCAGTTTGTGGAACGGTAAATCACTTCTTATTCCGCTCATCGTTCCTTTCGCACAGAATGTTCAGCTTATCAATGGACTCATTCAATCACAATGCATACAAAAGGTAATTTGTGTGTCGTGGATAGCATCAACGAGTACAACTATCAAAATATCATTTTTTTAGTGGTCAAAATAAAAGATTCTCAATCTGCAAAGTGTTCATTTAAAATCGGCAAGGACGTGTACAACTATTATCATCCACATAATAAAAACGAACAGGTACAACTTTTCATCTCATGCTATCCACATTCAGTACAAGACTGATGAATACAAAATAGCAAAATAAAAAAGCTACAGAAGACAAAAGCATATAAAAACTCCCAATATGGTCCGTGTATAGAAATAGCGCAGACTTATAACCGACAGAAATATACATTTGACATGCCTGAACTCACAACAACTATTTGGTAGTAAGATCTCATTTTCCTCATGCAAGCAAAATATGGGACAAAAAGATACCCGACCCATCAATGTAAATATATGTAAGTATGTCATTCTGTGTGGAGGAGAAATGAAGTTCAGTACGAAAAATATGCAACCATCACCAAAACGCAAATTGAAAATTGAAAAAGGAAAAAAACCGCAAGAAAGAGATCTAATATATTTGTTACAACATAACATAGGGAACCTAACAGGGATATTAAGTTTGAACACCAAACGAACTATTAAGCATTCCGCATATGCAACTTAAACTACTTGTTCATTATTTAAATTTTTTTCACCGCATCTATTTACTGCTATTTAAATCAGTTTGAACAGGAGGCCTGGAAGGCAAGGAAGTATTTTTTACATGTGTGCATTGTGTAGTCATCCGTGCCATCAGGATGATGATTATGCATTATTATTATTATATATTCTTCCCTGGCCAGCAAGAGCTGCCAGTTAGTTAGTTAGTTAGTTTGTTCATTCTATGAGAAATGGAATACAGTAGTACAGTTGTACAGTAAAAACTCAGGTAGCATAGAACGCACCACACGTTATGTAATCGATTTGAAATCACCGGCTACAACCCTTTGTCTTTCTCAGTTGGATAAGAAGCACCCAAAGCTATTGCAATCACGGCAACTTATGCTTCTTAAACAATCTGTACCGTTTCAGGGGAAGTCTCAGCATTATTTCCGTAATCACTGTAGACAACAAAGGAAAAAAATTGCCGAATATTGATTTACATTAAATTACCACCGTCTAAAAAGCCCCTGAGAAAAAAAATCATTCCTTTGACCACAAAAAAATTAGAAATTCAAAAATGCATTCCATATTGCTTGCTACTACAATAGATTGTATCAATCAGAAAAAAAACAGAAGATGCGCTAATTAGCAGCATTTTTAAGAGCATTTGATTACAAGCCGCTAACTAACCAACTATATTTAGCAGAGATGATGACTCTCATCTTTTGAAAACTCATTTTTCTCACGTCTCGTATACTTTTTGGTCATACACCGTATTCACCAATGATAATAATAATGCGGAATAATTAAGCAGCTGCACTGAAGCACGTAAGTAGTCTCCATGTACGTGCGTGTGATTATCTTCATTACAGATTATTGTTACTTACTACTCATCTCAGTCAGTCTAATCGATTTCTTTGATCTTTTTCTTTCCCCTGTTGTCAATACGATTCCCAGCCAGTATTACAAATACCAGACCAGAGTTCTCACAACTAAATTCATGGGCATTCATAACGGGCTGCGCAAGCTTCCTCTTTAGTATCAATGATTAACCCACACCCATTACTAACTAAACTAACTAACTACCTACCAATAACCGACTGTGTAAATAAAAACAGTACGTCTAAAGTTAAAGTTGACGACTAACTAACTAACCGCCGATATTGATACCATCTCTTATTATTAGTTAGTTAAGCAAACAACTAGTCATAATGTGATTTTCCCAGTAAGCTTAACAAGTAGTATCCATAACATGGCAATTATGCAGGTTTAATGGGAGTTTTTTTTGGTATTTTAAACAATCATAGCATTTTGTCTTATGTGAGTGTGTAATCTATAGTTAGCTAGTTAGTTTGTTTTGTTCCGGATTAGGAGACTACAGTGAAAATGACGGGCATAGTGCAAACATGTGTATGTAGGTTACTGTCAAATTTGCATTGGCAATTGGCATGCATGGTTAATGACCGTTTTTTCGGATTCCGCTCCAACCAACGAAACCAAGTATTGCCAAAGTAGTTCACGAGGCTGACTAACAATGACTAGATTGAATGGAAATTAATTTTTAATTAGCACCATCTCAATATCAGGAGACATGCACACATGGTCCAAAGAATGGGAAACTTACAGCCTCATGATTCCTCATAGTGGATGGCTTCAATAGGAGCGTGTTGGGCTGCTATGAACATCTTTTACACTGTCAATCATCACTGATAAAGATTATCATCACATCTCTCTCATCATCCATTATCGTATATCAGTAACATGCAAGCAATAAAAAATGTGTCCCTATATTTGCATAGATGACAGGGATAACAGTGGTCGCCACACAGCCCACTCGATTTATGAACATGGCTGGTTTTTTTTTGCGCAGGACATCCCACGAACGAAGTCACTTGTAGTTAGAGTTAGTTAGTTAGTTAGCGTGCAAAAATGTAAATAACTGACAGAAACGTGTCAAAAGACGTAGAGGGATGAAATTTACTAACTTACTATTTGTACAGCCTAACGAACCCGGCCACATAAATTACCCGTGGAGACATTAAAAGAAGCCTTGTGTGTACAAAAAGTGGTAGATAAAATTTGATGGTGTGCAAAAATTCATAATATATTCCATTTCCATTTTGAGCCCGATATGAGTTATTAACTTCCTTATATACACATGATGGAACCGTGAGGTTGAACTTGACATCTGTACGGTGTAACCAAGTGTGAAATAAATATAAATAAAGATATAAGTTCTTGCCATCGTCCAAACGGTTCTCAGTCAGTCAGACAGTTCTATAAACTCTGACTGGGTCCGCAATGGTTAAACAGACATTTTCAAATATTCATATCCATATAAGTATTTGCATTTATTAGCGAGTAGCTAGTTAACTCTTTAAGTGGGCTATTAAATAATGAATAGTTTTAATTCTTTTTGTGTGGAGCAATGTGTTAATGCATGCATGCACACGGATAATGGCCACATGGATACAGTAAGCTTGTGTGCGTTTAACCAAAGCATGACACTTTTTAGAGATCCCCCACACCCAGAGTCTACCATAAGTATTTAAGAGCAGAGTGCATTTTTTTAATTCCACACGATGTACATCCCTCATATTTAGTGAGTGTTAGTTAGTTAGCTCTACGTTCATCATCATCATAATTATTATTATAAGAGTGACTAGCATAAGAATGCAAATTTTTTTTGCAAACTTTGAAGACCCCATACATTCGTACACAGGGAAATAGGATATTCAGAGTCACCGTAAGTGTACGAGCTTCTTGTTAATCACTCTGCTAAACTTGTAGCATTATTTGAACCTGTAAAGTTGTCCATTTATGTGTTTTCACTAGCAGAGGTCAGGAAACTTGCAAACTTGAGTCAAGAGTCACTCACTCAACTCATACCATATGTAATACCACATCATATCTATGTTACTCCCAAGAGACCAGATGATCATGAAAAAAGTAGGCACAAAGTGACATTATTATTTGCATTTAACTAGTAAGTGAGTAAGTACAACTATGGGGGCAACATTTGCAGCCCTAATAGACAAAGTAGTTAGTAGTTTAGTTAGTTAGCCGGTTAGTTAGTTAGGCGTAGTAACAAACAAAACTATAGTGGAGCCAGAGAGTCACCCATATCATAAAGTCCCGTTTCAGTTTACGATCTTCAGTTGGTTAGTTAGGCTTGTGGCTAGTGTAAAACCTCGTATAGAGAATGTGCTCCAACTTATTAAGGTAAACTATTGCCGAACACTAACCAGCATTATAAACTTAACTAGCTAACAAAACTGGCATCTGATATTGGCAGGTATTAGGAAAGCTTGAGTAAACAGCTCAACAATTAAAATGCTGCGTGTGCAAATGCCCATAGGATAGGGTAAGGTGCCAGTGTAGCACAACTTGTTTTCATTCCAAGTAAGCCGTTTAGTTTGGTTTTTTCCTAATTCTACCATCAAGTGCTTTGCTACACCAGTGTGAAATAAGTTAGTTAGTTTCTTTATATAATTTCATTCGTGAATGAGATAAGACCTATTATTGATAGTGGGGCAACTTCATCGGAATCTAGCCAAGGTTATATTCTATTAAAGTTGTGGTAGCTATGAACCAAACTATGAGGTTTTTTATTTATTTCAAAAAGTTGTGAACGGTGATACCAGCTGATGTGTTAATTTTGTTGTTGTTAGAGGGGTCAGACAAGATGAGGAGTACATACGGTAGGAAAATGACATTATAAGTACTCCTTGTGAAATGTTTGGAGCCTCCTCATAGTCATAATGTTTCTAAAAAAAACCCTCGTCTGTATGGGAGCAACTGAAAGCAATAGTTTTACAGCAGCTGATGAGATAATAATAATAGACCGTTTCATCTCTGATGATAGAGCCAACACTCCCATTAAATCTCACGCAACTTGCGTTGGTAAATGGCGCGCTTATAGTTTGTTACTCACCAGTGAAATGTGACTTCAGTGAGGAAAGCTACAAAAAATCTATGAATGGAGTATGGACGAAGGTCAAGTACATTTGATTTACCCATTCCATCCGAGCACGGAAGTACATATTATCGTTTTATGCACCTGTGAGATTAAATAGTTAACTTACTACTACTTGCTATACAACTGGTTGACCGATTTCCCACGTCTCGTTACAAATTTTCCCAATTTCTCTACGTTGATTATACCCCAAATTTTCTCAGACCAGTAACAATGCTGTGGATATCTCTACTTGCGATAAAAAAATGCTTGTGCATTATTTATTTTCACTAAAAATTTCTAATCCTTGTGAATCTATGATTTTATACTGATACGCCAATATAAAAGTTGCCGTTGCCCATCTGCCTGAATAAAACTCAGAGTCACTCAAAAGTCATTAATCATAGTATTCAAGAAACAACCATGAAAAGTTGACTGAACAGAAGGGAAATATTCGCATTTTAGCAATCACACACACATTCTTGGCCTACTGACTGGTCCATTAGGTGAAAAAAGACACGCAATCTAATGCATATTATTGCTCCCATTACCCTTGATTGGATCCCAAGCCAAGAAACTCATCAAACAAACCCTAGCATTATGATCCCTGCAGCAACTACTCTTGTCATTACACTACTCTGTTATTTCAAAGACACTAGAACATGCATTCAGGAAGAATGTACCAGTTTTTAAGATAGGGATGCACAGACTGGTGCATATACCTCTTTTTGGAATCATGTCATCAGGCTACCACACAAAAGAAAGGAGTCTGACACTTTAAAGGATCTTTGTTCTATAAAAAGAACCACTGATGAGCATCAGCTACAGTGACTGACTGCAGCTATATAATGGAGCTAGGTTGAACCGCAAAGAAAAATTACTACAACATGTTGTTTCCCATTAGAAGAACAAACAAGCTAACTAACTACAATAATAGGAAGAGAGGAGTCGCCTACTTACCTTTGTCATCCCTCACTTGACTTTTGAAAAGAACACAAAGTCCAGTCTCAAAGTTGAGACCAAGACAAGTGGCATTGGATTTGCAAGCATTGATACATTCCGCAAGTTGCAAAGTCCCTGCCCGTGTCTCCAGAATGTCTTTGGGGGCACTATACATCCAACCGGTGACTAGCTCAAAAGTGGAGTCTTCCAGGGGACAATTATGGACGTCATACTGACCATGAGCCAACAAGGCTCCACTTGTCACCAATAATGCGAGCACTACCAAATTATGATTATCACTGCGGCCCATCATTATCTTGATTATCAGGAATATCCCACTAGCAGTCAATTGATTACAAATTCAACAAACTTTGACAATTAACATAAAAATTTACCTAGCCTCCAAAAACCCACTTTAACTAACCAATCAACTAACTAAAGGTTTTTTCTTTTTCCTTGTTTCAATACTATTCCGTCGGTAGACAATGGACCACACTAGTATCAACTAACTAAATAATTCACTCACGGAGGATTTAATGTCACTCGGCTCAACTTGTCCACTGAAATGGGGAACCAGGAAGAAGAACCTGTTTGTGTATACTAGCGTTTGAGGACGGTGGTGCAGATGAGCTCCTGTAGTTGACTGAGTCAGGGACGAACTTCGGCGAGCAAGAAAATCCTGTGTGGCGTCCACAATGGACAATTCTTCCGTCTTCAGTTAAATTCAACAGGTACAGGTATTAGTTAGTCAGTTAGTTAAGAGGGTAGGTTGTAGAGTGAGAAAACGAAAAGCCCAGTGCACTTATCTGTACTTACTAGCTGGTACTCCTCGTGTGTTAACTAAATAACTAACTGGCGTTGAACTAATGCTAAAAACCAAGGTAAGTTTACCTTGTTTTGAGCACAGCGTCGACACCTGTATTGTTGCAGCAGCAGACTCTGTTCAGCTTTGGATGGACCACTTTGAAGAAGAGAAGGTTAGCCCGTGGTTTTTCCCAATACATGTGCATGTACTTACAACAAGTGGACGAGTAGTAGTTTTGTTAGTAGAGTCAGCATTGAGCATTGTTGAGGTGTCTCGCACTCCTTGTTCAAGCTTGGTTCCTATAGCTTTTGCATTCTTCAGGTATGCCCAACTTTTCATGAGTTATTTTGTAGTAGTGGGTACAGTCAGTAAAAGCTGGGTTGTAGTTAGTTAGCTAGTAAGGTTTCGGTAGCAATAATATAATGGTTGGAGCTATCTAGGATGAGTGAGTGGAAATCTCTTGTACCTGTTGAATCCCAAAGATTATGAATGAGAGGGGGACAATGTGGACCCTGAGCAAGGGAGGTGAGCATAATTTGATGCAGATTAGAGTGATATAAGGAATCGGGAATGTTACATTTTTTGGGGGGCAGCTCAATTTTCCAAGCGTTTTCAGTTCATTTTATTATACACTCATTATGGGATGTTATGACGATTGGGATTGCTGTATTACATACTACTACGTTTGTTTAAGGACTTCAATGTGTGTAAGCACAAACAAAAGTATTATAGTAGTAGTCAAGACAGCATTATGGCTCAACTTGTGGAAGATTATGCAGGCTTCCTGGTCAGGTGCAGGCCTGAGGGTTTCTCTTGAAAAAAAATCCCGTAATCCATCTTCACTTACCTATCTCCCATTTGATTGGCATATCTATTATGATGGGCTAGCATAGCCAGGGTTAGGGGTTTGGGCAACTTGGAGTCCAATAATTAAGTGTGAAGAAGATTTATGCACTTGATCATCCTCATAGAGGTAGAGTTGTATTATTAGTGTAGAGTTTCACTGGCGGGCTCAGAAGACTTGCATATGTTGTCCACGTCTCCATAATTACATATAATTATATATCCCAATGATTAAACGAATTAGAATGCTACGAGGATCAGTCCTTACGCAATTTTTAGTTCCGAGTAATTAAGCTTTGGTTTCTTATAGTAGGTAAACTATTTACTTAAAGCATAGACCTATATTAAGAAAAAGGGCTAAGTTGTAATTAATTATGTGGCAAAAAAAATGTGGTTGGTATAAATGTAATATAAATTGACCACTAATTTCTGTAGGAATCCATCATCCAAGGGATGCCATGTAAATGATCAAAGTCTGAGTAAAGTATTCATCTGTGTGCAACCAGCTAATATAGATATAATAAGCAATGATTATTTGCAAGATATTGTGCTTGAACCCAAACTTTTCTTGCAAAACTGACTGATTACCCTTGATTACCAAGTAAAACTAAAGTGTTTCTTGGATGCATTTATGGATAAGCTTGCGTGATGCGATTGCGTTTTTTTATTATCATAATACTCGTGAAAACTACACTGCAGACCAGCTAACTTCTTAATTGTATAGAACAAACGTAGTAACCAACTGAATAAAATGAATTCATTGCAATACCAAACCAAAACAAAGACATGTGGACGCAAAGTAGTGAAATGCCAGTAAATAGAACTAAAACAATGAATTCCATGCATTTATCATCCTCTTTGCAGAAACGTAAGGACCTAATCTTTTAGAAAAGTATTTACATAGCTAACTAAAAGAAAAGCTAATAACTTAGGATAGCGTGCGTTTTTAGCATCTAGTAGCACTCTAGAGCCAGCTGGTTTGAGTTTGAGTTCGACCCTTATTATTTATCTCTGTGCATCTCTTTGAGACAGGAAGAGATTGTCACTAAATTAGAGTCCAGAGAGGTATGGGAAAATTCACTGAAACACTTTACTTGTCATTTGCCTGTTCTGCACATGGAATAGGAAGTGCAAGTTAGGGAAGAACCTAAAGTTAAGTTAAGTTCATTCCTAATTCCATAATACTAGTTGATGCCCACTGCCTACATGCATACATGAACCGTGAAGGAAGCCATGAGCAAATAAATGCATGCACAGTACTATTTTCAAATGAAATCAACATTCTTGTTATCATTCCTCTTGATACACACAGTGACAGTAGTCATGAAAACATTAGAGGAGCAAACATCTCTTTTTGCTCTTATACATACCTGAATGATTTCTAACATTCTAACACAAATGGTTCTGCAGTGATAGTAGGTAAGAGTGAATGGTGGTCTTCAGTTCTCTTATTTTGTGAGCACCTTCTTGAATGTCTAGCTGTTATAGATTTTATCCTAGAAAATGAAAACTTCTGCTTCTGGCGTTAAATAAATCAACTAATCATAGTAAACCGATTTTTCGTTTCATAACGAATATGTACATCTGACCATTAACCTCATCTTAACGGGTATTGTTAATTATGTTAGAGAAAAAAATGCACATTTGATTGTTAATGACAACATTTTTTCCCCCGGGTAAATAAGTTGCATTAATGATACTTTTAAAACACGTCTCTTTCAACTAAAATATTTTTCCGGTGACGTCTTCTTGTGCTATCCCAAATATTACGACTGTGATACAAAAAAATACTTATAAAGGCCTGCTGCGAAAATTTGGTACAACTATTTCCTTTCCGTGTCTTGAACTGTAGAATGCATAATGCACAAGATGAGGACTGGGAATGATGATAGTTTGAAGCAAGTGAGTGAGGACGATCTATATTATGCCGTGTTATGATACTTGGATGATGGATTCACGGCTCACTACTTCCCACCAAGTAACGTTCAGTCACTCACTCGGGAGCACATGAAATGTGACAGGAAAAACAGCAATGACTGTATGGCATGTTGCGGATCATCAGTCGAGCACAAATATTTGTGTGCGCAAAGACAACATGAAGAACAAAAATTATGGTATAAAACTCTAATGTGTCACAACTACATCATTTAATCCATTTAAAGTGATTAGGATTGTTTGTGAGCAGGATATGAATTGCACTCCAATGTTGGCATGCTGTACTACTACGAAATGTAGTGGTAGAATGTACTAGCGGTTTCACGTTATTTATCAAAACTGCCCTGTCTTAATACAGTTGTATAAGTAAGTTAGTTAGTTATAGACTGTATATTTGCTGGTACATATACTGCTTGCGTTTAATGACCGCATGAAAACATGGATGGAGGAAATGGTTGAAGCTCAAAAACATTAATAGACATGACGAGGAGTTTTACCTGATGAAATAATAACTACTTATATCATAATAGGGTGTGTACGATGTCATTAATTTTGGTAGTGGCTCTTCGTTTATGAGTTGCAAATGAATCCCACGATCTGCCGTCTTCGTGCACATTTCCGTTTTGCACGCATTCTTACTTTTAACAATAATCAAATGACTACACACACATTACACACAAACAGTGGTGGTGGTATAGCCATCCCATGGATGTTTATAAAGAACTATTAAGTTAGTTGCAGTAAATAGTGTCATTATTATTCTTATACGGGGATTCTGACTGAGGGAGTGAGTGACCATAATAGCACAGGTTGTATGATTCCATTGTCTTTTACCATATTTTGTAGTCGAGTGAGTATCACTAGGATCATCAAGTTTTAATTCATCTCCATTACCCAGGTACTACTGCATAATGGGAATGGATTCTCTTTATCCACTTCTCACGCTCACGTCGTGCGCCTCTGTATTTATTTTGCAATAACGTTCTGTGTGAGCAGGCGTGAGGTGATTAGATTCATTTATGATTATTGGCAGTAAAAAGAGAGGTTTAGAATCATTCATATGTGAAGGGGAAGGTATGTGAATTTGCATGCAAGTCGATAAAGAATTAACACATGTCATAAATGCGAGTATTTTAATTTTTGGGGCGGTTCGGTACATTTAATGAGCACACTGATGATCTCATCTAAGCCCCTTTTGACTGCAACACTAATATGGAAATTCTTGTGTATGGTCATTTTGAAACGGTTCAGTTGTCTCGTTCTGAATGGCAAAAGTTGGTATTCTAAGTAGCTTTGGGATATCCGCCACTTCGTTCGAACGATACGTCTGTCTGTCCGTTCGTCTGTCTGTAGTACGGTCAAAAAAGTAAGGCAAAATTTTTACCGGTTATAGTTCTAACTAAATTTAACTTAGTAACTTTTTCTAAAGCAATTTTTTTGTAAATTGTTTATAACATCATCATTATTCAACAATTTCATCATTGTAGAACAAGCTAGTCACAGTCACTACTAATAAAGATAAATCATTAAGGCTACGAATAGCAAAACTATGGTAACTTTTTGTTGCCGCTATTCAGTTTAATTGGTATCCTATGAAAAAATGGACCGATTTGGATTTTCATAATTGTAAAGCGTTTACACTTGTAATCTGCGCCTTATTATTTTAGCTTAACGCTAAAATTTTATATTCAGCTGGTTTTAGCTTACTTTATCGTACCATAACGTCATTTTCATTTATTGGCTACCCATTGAATTTTTCATTCTGTTTAACGCGGCAGAGATATGATTACTTGCAAATGCTGTACCGATTGCATTGTCAAATGAATGAATTCAAGATTTGTAATAATGATGATGACTTTGTTTGTTTTCCATGCATTTTAGTTTTCCACACAAGCCACATTCTACAACCCTCAGGAGCATGTATTATGTGTGTCAGCAATAATGAGGAATCCCATTTTTCGTTAAAAAAAGTACAACTTCAAGAACCTAAGTAAGTACGGACTCATGTTGCTATTCTCCTAATTTCTGTAATCTTTTATATACCTTAAAATAATTTGCACACTATAAACTAGAGATTGTGGAAAAACAGTATGGCGCTTGGGCTAAAAAGCGTAGCCTAGAAAAGTTGTGATCCCATACTGGTCTTTAAATTTCAGCATAAATTCTACTACTTCAATATATGTGTTTAAGGCAGTTTGTTTTCCATGGGAGAGTATTTTTGACCGTTCCAACAAGTGCAATCACCATTACTTCTTTTAATATCTGTCTTGTATAAATTGCTACTCTAAAGTAAATCGAACTGATTAACTTTATGAAAAGTTATGGTAATGTAAATTAGCAATGCACCTCAAACCTACGTTAACTGCTAAATAGTAATATGCTACTAACTTGAGATTGGATTGCTAATTCAAGTGTGAGGAATGAATTCTAGGTACGGAAGTACAAATTATAAAACAATTTGCAAAAAATTCCGGCTTTATTAAACTTATGGATGCCACAGCTATTTTACAGAGTTTTGGCCCGGCACTGAGTTTGTGTACCCGTGCGGCCACTTTAGTATCGTTCCACGATAACTCTCGAACTGATCAAATCAACAGATTGACTCCAAAATTTGCACATGTTTAGATTACGCAAAAGTAGGTAGAGAGATGGCAAATGGAAAATTTCCAAGTTGTTTTTGTGCGAATAAGCGTGTTTATTGTGACTATTTCATGTTTCACACTAATGTTTTTGTACAGGAATACACGAATCCATACTATTAGTGTAAATGTCTTCAGTGACTACTCAAGCCATCATAAACTTGGAACTCATATGGACTTCACAAGTCGACTGCAACAAAAAAATTTTCCTCAGTAACTTAAAATTAATGTAAAAATCAGTTTATACGTAAAATACAAGAATTTTCATTCAAAATAGCTTAGTCACACACTCATAAAAACTGAAATTTTATGCAAATTGTGAACTCGCAGTAAAAATATTACTACAACTAATACTACTGGAAAGCCATGGCGATCACTAACTGTCTATAGGTTTCATATTAATGCACCTGTTTAAACACCTGTATCGGGCTCAGCCAAGTTGTACCAACAGTTTTTCTTTTTGCTTTCTTTTATTTATTGATGGGTTGTGTACTTGGTAGTCCAATGACGTTATATGAGCTGTATACTGAATAAATGTGTGTGTTCATATTTTTTATTAGGTTGCTGTAATTTCCTCTCATCTTAATAATCATCAAAGTTTACAATTTACTGGTAGGAGAAATGATTTCACCCTTGTTTCTTCCCATACAATAACTTTTCATACGCTTAGAGGTATGTGCATGATGATAAAAATTGAATACAAAAGAGAGCTTTGAAGCTACATATATACTTAAGAAATATCAAATCTATACTTGTCAGCTTGCTAACTAACTAACTGACTAACTAAGCAATCGTATTTGCTATAACTAGCTAACTAAGGAAGTGTATAAACCTCTTCCTCTTGTCAGCATGATTGTCAAGTGAAGGAAAATGACCGCTGGCTGAGCATTATAGCTTCTGAATAGAATTTTTGATGGAACAATATGCACAAAAATACAAAATAAATGTACCCGTATCTAAAATGTGAAGTAAAATACATCACAACAATGTTTGCTTCCTCTATTTTTCCCTCAGGGGCTCAAAAATGACCATGGACGCATTTCCCATCATCATCATAAACTAATGCTGTACTCTTATTTTCACCCTTTGTGCATGAAATTGTCAAGTTCTGAACCACCCATGCTACTCACTGCTCTTTTATATTTTTTGAAGACCATCTTTATAAAAAAAATCATCCATTCATGCATGCATAATCATGCTAATGATTTTGCTCTCAAAGATATGAAAAAGAATGTTTTTCTTCAACAGGGCTATGGAGCCATCTCACAGGTAAAAGTACATAATACACGTGCACACCAATGGTAAACAAATGCAAAGCCCTAGATATTAACGGAACTTTGTCGACCCTTGCTGCGCGAGACTTAGAAAACGTCAGTATATAGGCGGCGGCTAAACAGTGTTTACAATATTGCATGTACATAAATACACTAACATACACAAAAAAAGTGTAGTGTTCGTTAGTCACAGATGTAAGGACCCGCAGAGTCAACTTTTCCTTTCATTATGCTAAACTGATATCACTACAAATAGTGGATGCAATTTTGAAAAAAAACTGCTTCAACTTTCATTCTGAATGAGTGCAATCCTTATCTACTTGTAATAATTTTTAAGGACAATGCGCCAAGAAGCAAAACTTTTGTCACCAAATTTCACAGAATGGACTTGACGATAAATTTAGGAAGGAGTGAGTACCCTCTGGTTTCAGTAATAGCTCAAGGGTCAATAGCCCCATCAGAAAGGGACCATCAAAGGCTATGCGTATTTGTTGTCCATTTACATTGTCAAATGAGTTCATAAAAGATGGACACACTAGCCAAGGATCATAATGGATTTTAAAATCCCATAAACTCAATGCAGAATTATATATATCCAGCTCTAACTAACTAAATAAGAATGAATATTATTGACTGACCATAGAGTTAGAGTTTTAGCTATATACACTCACAAGATTTTATTAGGTAGGATTTAAATACGGCTGTAATAATAGTGGTAGTGTACAGTTTGCATATGAAATTTGGCATGCATGTCAAGAGCAATTCAATTTTATTGCTTATTTATTCATTTCCTTGGTCCTGTCTTTATGGCTGTTCTCATCATCATCGATAATGATAACGACTTGAGAGCTGTTGAATGATGGTAGCTTTGTTGAATAAGAAAATATCCTCCCTTTCTGCCCGCCAAGATATCAAGGCATGTTAAGTATAGTGTACAGTTATATGTCCACCATGTGAAATTCACAAGTCTGAATATCTGTGAGTGCTAGAGATGATAATCCCGGGGCCATTTTACAATCCCGGGATTCGGGATTGGAAATATTCAATCCCGGGGAATCCGGGGGAAATTTAATCACTACTGGTTTGGTATATAAATGATGTAAAACTAAGTACAAAGTATTTTGAATTTAGAAAATAAGAAAAGAGGAATCGTTTTTTTGGATAATACGATACAATTTTGGGTTGCTTAATACTTGTAGGTAGCAACCTGGGGATTTCAAAAGACATGAATATACTTTAAACAATGTACAGCGGTACTTTTATTTACCTTGATGGATAAAGACAACGAAAGACAGTTTAGGATTGCAAAAATATCTCAT
>Ga0210040_10001502_pt1 | contig 35087 bp, 36 predicted proteins | sample CryGeyCG12114_NA_FD_185462 | JGI IMG/M metagenome (GOLD analysis project Ga0210040, IMG submission 185462) | Groundwater microbial communities from aquifer - Crystal Geyser CG19_WC_8/21/14_NA (SPAdes) (version 2) | ecosystem: Environmental > Aquatic > Deep subsurface > Groundwater | place: USA...
CCTGACCTTCTTCTGCCGCCACTGCGGCAGCGGCGCGACCAGCCAATAGCCGAGCCGCGACGGCACCGCGTCGCCGACCTGCACCACCGCGCCGCCAGCGAGCGCGCGCGCCGCGAGCAACTGCGGCACCGTCGCGCGGCCGAGGCCGGCGGCAGCGGCATCGATCGCTAGACCGGCATCGGCGACACGCACCGCTGCCGATGCTTCGGCGGGGCCGCCGGGCCAGGCGATGGTCGCCTCGGCCGCGCCAGCGGGCGCGGCCACCGTCACCATGCCGTCCGATTCCAGTGCCTCGCCCTGATGCTCGCCGGGCCCCTCTCCCCAGCGGATCGCGAGGTCGAGATTGGCCTCGGTGAAGTCCAGGCCCCCGGTTCCATTCGCGTCCGCGCCGATCAGCACGAAGCGCAGGTCCGCGTCGCCTGCCGCAATTTGCGCGAGGCGTGGCATCAGCCACTTCTCCGTCAGGTCGCGCGGAGCCGCGATCGTCAGCGACTTGGACGATTGCCCCGCCTGCATCGCGCGCACCGCCTCCTCGAACTGGAGAAAGCCATCGCGCAACGGGGCGAGCCCCGCCTCGCCCTCCGGCGTCAGTTCGAGGCCGCGGGTGGTGCGCCGGAACAACACCACGCCCAGTGTGTCCTCAAGTGCGCGGATCTGCTGGCCGACGGCGGCGGGCGTCACCGCGAGTTCGTCGGCGGCGCGGGTGAACGACAGGTGGCGAGCGGCGGCGTCGAGCACGCGCAGGCCGTTCAAGGGTAGGTGCGTGCGCTTCAAGCCTGCCGCTCCCGGAGGGAACGGCAGGCGCAGCCCTCGCGAAGGCGGGGGCCACTCGCGGCGGAGACGGCGCTTGCAACAAGACCCCAGCCTGCGCTGGGGTGACGCGCAATCACGACTCCACCGCCGGCGCCAGCAGCGCGAAGCGCGGGATCGCCGCTTCGAACCCCAACCCGTCCTCACCGATCATATGATAGCTGCCCTGCATCGCGCCGGTCGGCGTCGTCAGCGGGCAGCCCGAGACATAGTCGTAGCTGCTACCCGGCGGGATCAGCGGCTGCTCGCCGACCACGCCTTCGCCCTCCACCGTGTGGCGCGCGCCGCGGCCGTCGGTGATGATCCAATGCCGGGTGAGGAGCTGGACGGCCTGATCGCCCTCGTTCTCCAGCCGGATGTGATAGGCCCAGAACCAACGGCCGCGGCGCGGCTCCGACTGTTCGGGAAGGTAGCTGACCGAGACGCGCACCGTCACCCCGTGCGTCGTCGCGGCATGGGGGAACAGCGCCTTCACAGGCCGGCCGCGGTAAGCGCCTGGTCGAGGTCCTCGATCAGGTCGTCGGGATCTTCGAGGCCGACGTTGAGGCGCAGCAGGCCCTCGCCCACCCCCATTTCGATCCGCTTGTCATCGGCGACGCTGGCGTGCGTGGTCGAGGCGGGGTGCGTCATCAGCGAGCGGGAATCGCCGATGTTGTTTGATATGTCGATCAACGCGAGCCCGTTGAGCAGCGCGAACGCCTGCGCGCGATCCGCAACCTCGAACGAGAAGATCGGGCCGGCCGCGTCCATCTGGCTCATCGCCAGCGCGTGCTGGGGATGGCTCGGCAGCCCCGGGCAGTTCACGCGCGGCACGCGGCCTTCGAGGAAGCGCGCCACCGCCAGTGCGTTCTCCGACTGGCGGTGAATGCGCAAGCTCAGCGTTTCGAGGCCCTTGAGGACCACCCACGCGTTGAACGGCGACAGGTTGGGGCCGGTGTTGCGGGTAAACGGCAGCAGCGTATCGTTGATGAACGCCTCCGTCCCGCACACCGCGCCCGCGAGGACGCGTCCCTGCCCATCCATCATCTTGGTCGCGGAATAGGCCGTCACATCCGCGCCGAACTCCATCGGCCGCTGCAGCGCCGGGGTGGCGAACGCGTTGTCGACGACGGTGGTCACGCCCCGCTCGCGCGCGATGCCGCACACGGTGCGCAGGTCGACCACGTCCATGGTGGGGTTGGCCGGTGTTTCGAAGAAAAACACCTTGGTGTTCGAGCGTGCCGCGTCGAGGAACTGCTGGGGATCGCGCGCGTCCACGATCGTCGTCGCGATGCCGAACTTGGGCAGCAGCGTGTCGGTCAGCCAGCGGCACGATCCGAACGCCGCGCGGCCGGCGACGACATGGTCGCCGCTCTGGAGCTGGCACAGCATCGCCGCGGTCATGGCGGCCATGCCCGTCGCCATGGTGCGACACGCCTCCGCCCCCTCGAGCAGAGCGATGCGCTCTTCCAGCATCTCGACGGTGGGGTTCTGGAGGCGCGAATAGGTCATCCCCGCCTGCTCGCCGGCAAAGCGCGCGGCGGCGTCCTCGGCGCGGTCGTAGGAATAGCCGGAGGTGAGGAACAGCGCCTCGGACGTCTCGCCCCATTCGCTGCGCGCGGTGCCGCCGCGGATCGCACGGGTGGCGGGGCGCCAATTGGCGGTGATCGAGCGGTCCTGGCCGGTCTTGCGCTTCATCGCGCGCGCTTTGCCCCCATCGCCCCCTCCCTTGCAAGCGCGCGGCGAAAGAAGGATGGCGGGCGCGATGCGAAAGCCGGTGTTGCCGCCCCGCCCCCTGCCCCTCGCGCTGATGGTCGGGCTGTTCGCGGAGGCGCTGTTCGCCTTTCGCGTGACGACGCCCCACAAGCTGGTGTTCGACGAGGTTCATTACGTTCCGGCGGCCCGGCGGCTGCTGGAGCTGAGCGGCCCCACCAACATCGAGCACCCGCTGCTCGGCAAGACGCTGATCGCCGCCGGCATCACCCTGTTCGGCGACGGGCCGCTCGGCTGGCGGCTGCTGTCGACCTTCGCCGGCACCGGCGTCGTGCTCGGCGTGTTCGCGATCCTGTGGCTGCTCTACGCGCGCCTCAAGCCTGCGCTGCTGGGCAGTGCGCTGGTGATGCTCAACTTCACCGTGCTGATCCAGGCGCGGATCGCGATGCTCGACGGCTTCATGGCGGCGCTGGTGGTGCTGGCGCTCGCGGCGATGCTGTGGGGGATGCGCAGTTCAGGGGCGGCAGTGTGGTGGCGTTGGACGTTGGGGGCCGTGCTGTTGGGGTTGGCGGCCGGGACCAAATGGGTGGCCGTGCCCTATGTCGGCTTCGCCGCGATCGGCGTCGCGCTGGCCAAGCGGAAGCATCCGGAGCGGTGGCCGGGGATGGGCCTCGCAAAGGCCTGGGCCACGCTCTCGCTGGGGAGCGCGGCGGCCTACCTGCTGACGTTCTGGCCGGCCTTTTTCTATCACGGGGAGCCGCTGACGCTGGCCCGGCTGCTGCCGTTCCAGCTCGAGATGTACCGGCAGCAGACCCAGGTACTTCCGCCGCATACCTACCAGTCGAGCTGGTGGACCTGGGCGTTCGACATCCGGCCGATCTGGTATCTCTACGAGCCGGTCGACGGGGCCCAACGCGGGGTGCTGATGCTCGGCAACCCGGCGGTGATGTGGGGCGGGCTCCTGGCCGTGGCGGCGTGCCTGTGGGCGTGGCTGCGCGACCGCGATGCCCGGGCGGGGGCGCTCGCGGCGGTGTGGATCGGCTCATACGCGATGTGGGCGATCATCCCCAAGTCGCTGGGATTCTTTTATTATTATTACCTGTCGGGCATCTGGCTGGCGCCTGTCATCGCCGCCGCCTTCGAGCATTGGCACGGCCGGTTGCGTTATTGGGACGAGGCGTATCTGGTGGTGGCGGCGGTGCTGTTCATCCACTTCTACCCGATCCTCACCGCCATGCCGCTCGAGGGTGCGCAGTCGTTCAACCGGTGGATGTGGTTCGCGAGCTGGCGCTAGTCAGTAACGGCCCCAGGTAAACCGCGACGACAGCGCGTAATTCCACACGGCGCCGATCAGCACGCCGATCACCGCCGAGGCGGCCCACTCGCCGCTGCGCGCGTCATGGAGGAAGGCAGCCACACCGACGTTGGCGACCGCGCCGACCGCGCACACGGCGCAGAACGATACCCAGCCGTCGAACAGCGCCCGCCAGCCCTTCAGCCGCCGGTCGCGATAGGTGAGCGCGTTGTTGAGGAAGAAGTTGAAGGTCATCGCCGCCACAGTGGCGATGGTCTGCCCGACCAGGAAGCTGGTGCCGAGCGCGAGGTAGAACAGGCTCAGCACCGCCATGTGGAGGCCCAGCCCGAGCACACCGATCGCAGAGAACATCGCAAAGCGCACCGGGATTAAATGGCCGAACAGCCGGTCGTAGAGCGCGATCAGATATTCCATCGCCACCACATGGTCGAGCTTGCTCTCGCCCTCGCTGCGGGTGCGGAAGGTGTAGGGTAGCTCGACAAAGCGCAGCGGCTCGGGGCTCGCCGTCATGATATCGAGCAGGATCTTGAAACCGATCGCCGACAGCTCGGGGGCGAGGCGGCGGGCGACGGCGGTGCGGATCGCAAAGAAGCCGCTCATCGGATCGCTGAGATCTGCCTTGAGCACCCGGCGCGAAAGCCTTGTTGCAAAGGCGGACTTGGCGACGCGATCATGGTCCCACTCGCCGGTGCCGCCGCCGGCCACGAAGCGCGAGCCGATCACCACATCGAGCGCCGGATCGTCCTTGAGCTGCGCGAGCATGGCGGGCAGCAGCGTCTCGTCGTGCTGCAGGTCACCGTCGATCACCGCGACCACCGGCGCGGCGGTGGCGCACATTCCCTCGATGCAGGCCGACGACAGCCCGCGGCGGCCGATGCGCTGGATCACCCGCACCCGCGGATCGGTGCGCCCCAGCGCGCGCGCGGCATCGGCGGTGCCGTCCGGGCTGTCGTCATCGACGAACACCGCCTCCCAGCCGATGCCGGCCAGCGCGGCGTCGAGCTTGGCGATTAGGGTCGCGACATTGGCCTTTTCGTTAAAGGTCGGGATCACGATTGCGAGATCGAGCGGCGTCATCATAGGGCACCAAGCACCGCGTCGGCCATCGCGCGGGTCGTGGCGGTGCCGCCGAGGTCGGGCGTGCGCAGGCCTGCGCGAATCGCGCTCGCCACCGCCGCCTCGACCCGGTCCGCCGCCTCGGGCTCACCGAGGGAATGGCGCAGCAGCATCGCGGCGGAGAGGATCGCCGCGCAGGGGTTGGCCTTGCCCTGCCCCGCGATGTCGGGCGCACTGCCGTGGATCGGCTCGTAGAGCCCGGGGGCGCCCGCCCATTCTCTGAGCGCGGCGGATGGCAGCATGCCGATCGACCCGGCGCACATGCTCGCCTGGTCGGACAAGATGTCGCCGAACAGATTGCCGGTGACCACCACATCGAACTGGCCGGGATCGCGCACCAACTGCATCGCCGCGTTGTCGACGTACATGTGGGTGACGGCAACCTCGGGATAGTCGCGCGCAACCTCGTCCACCACCTCGCGCCACAGCTGCGACGTTTCCAGCACGTTGGCCTTGTCGATCGAGTGTAGCCGCCGCTTGCGCCGGCTTGCCATGCCAAAGCCGACGCGGGCGATGCGCGCTATCTCCGCCTCGTCGTAGCGCATAAGGTCGTGCCCCTCGCGCAGGCCGGCGGCGGTGGTGCCGCGCCCCTTGTCGCCGAAATAGACATCGCCGGTGAGCTCGCGGACGATCACCATGTCGATCGCGCTCGCCACCTCAGGCCGCAGCGACGACGCGTCCTCTAGCCCCGCGAAGAGGCGAGCCGGGCGGAGGTTCGCGAACAGGCTCAAGGCCTTGCGCAGACCAAGAATCGCCTGCTCCGGCCGCAGCGCGCGGTCGAGCGTGTCGAACGCCGGATCACCAACCGCACCGAACAGGATCGCGTCGGCACGATGGGCGAGTGCCAGGGTCTCCGGCGGGAGCGGGTGGCCGGCGGCGCGATAGCCGGCTCCGCCCACGGCCGCCTCTTCGTACTGGAGGTCCAGCCCGAGCGCGTCGAGCACGCGCCGTGCCTCCGCGGTGACTTCGGGGCCGATGCCGTCGCCGGCGAGGATCGCGATCAGGGCCATGCCGCCCGCCTAGCCGGGGCGGCGCGGCTCATGCAACCGCCCTTTTGAGCCGCTCCACCAGCCGCTCGCGCGCCGCGAGGGTATCGGCCGCCCGGCCGATCAGCAGGTCGCGCGCGAGGAAGTGGCCGGTAAGCCGCAGCCCGTCGATGATCGCGGGCCAGTCCGCCGTCCCGCCCTCGCGCAGGAAGCCGGGGAGAGGCAACAGGCGATCCTCATACCCTGATGCCGCGACTTGCGTCACGGCGCCGCCGCTCCTGGGGCTGACATACACGAGGGCGTCAACCGCGCCGGTTACGACGCAGCGCTGGAGGTCCAGCCCGAAACCCAGCTCGGCGAGCACCAGCAGTTCGTAGCGCACCAGCCCCGCCGCCCAGCCCCGCGCGGCCGGTGCCGCTTCGATCGCGTCGAGCACTCCGCCGAGCGCGTCGAACACACGCGGATAGGGCTGCGCCTCCGGAAGCGCGGCGGCGGTGAGCGCCGTTACCCATTCCAGCGCCGCGGCCGCGAGCGGCTGGCCGTGGACGGCGGCGCGGCTTGCCACCAGCTCCAGCGTCAGCCCGGCGAGCTGGTCCTCGGTGCGCGCGCGCCACTCAGCCCGAACCACATTGCCTGGCTGCAGCACGGGGCGGAGCTGCCGGGACCGGCCACCGCGCACATAGCCGGGCTGCACCCCGTCCATCCGGGTCAGCGCGCGCGCGACGGCGCCGTGCTCGCCATGCTGGCGCACCGAGAGGATGAAGGCGTCAGCGACGAGGTGCATCGTCAGCGGCTTACCGCGTCCGGATTAGCGGCGCACCCTTTTGGCGAGCCGCGCCAGCAGCGGATGGTTCGCGGCACGCTTCGCCCGCGCCATGCTCGCATCGAATGCGCCAAGTGCCCCGAGCGCGGCGCGGTTGGCCAGCGTCGGGCGCAGCAGCAGCACGTCGAGGCAGGCGCCGCCGTCGCTGGCGAGCTGGCGCTTGTGCTGCCCCTCGCCTTCGGTGAAATCGAAACGGGCGAAGCGGCGTTCCGCAAACAGGTCGCGCATCGCTTCGACCTGGAGCACCGTGCCGGGCGACAGCGCGGCATGCGCCGGATCGTGCCCGACCTGGTCATATCGCAGCGTGTCGCCGTCGGCGGAGCAGCACAGATAGGCGATCGGAGCGCCCTCGACTTCGAGCAGCCACGCACGGAGTCGGTCCGCCGCGGCAAGCCGCAGCAGCGGCGCGGGGTCGGCCGGCAGGCCGGCGTCGAGCAGCCGCTCCTGATAGGTCGTCGCCGACACGGCGCGCGCAAGCGGGTGAAAGGCGGCGATCTCGTCGGCGGTGCGGAAGCGGCGCACCGCGAAACCGGGCAGCGCGGCGAGCTTCTTCGCCTTGCGCTTCAGGCCCGACCGCGTGTTGGCGGACAGACCGGCCAGCCAGGCGTCCTCGCCGGCGAGTAGGTCGACGAAATAGCGGGTGTAGCGCTGGCGAACATGCGAGACGAGACCGTCGGCCCCGATCGCATCGAGCTGCGAGGCGGGCAGCGACGTGATGAGGTAGCCGTGGCTGTCAGCGGGCAACGGCGGCAGGGCCGGAGCGTCCCCCGCAAGCACGTCCGCGAGCGACAGCGGCACGCGCACCAGCCGCCGCGGAATGGCAGCGAGCGTGCGCGCGCCGACCTGGAATCTGAGCGGCAGCACCGCCGCCGCGGTCACGCCGCGCGCTCCGCCACCCAGTTGGACCACAATTGCTCCGCCTGGCGCCAGCGGGTGCGCATCGTATCCGGGCCGAGCGGCGCATCCGCCTGGCCGAGCGCCAGCCGCGGCTGGTCGGCGAAATGGCAGGTCGGCAGCACCTCTCTCCGCGCCGCGAGCGTTTCGCACAGCCCCTCAAAACGGCGGACGTGGACGCGGTTGGCGCCGGTGCCGGCGCGGTTGGCGAGCTCGAAGCTGTGGCTGACGATCGTCACCGCGGCATGGCCATTGCGTGCAGCATGGTCGAGCGCGGAGTCGCTTTCACCCTTGGAGAGCGCACAGACTTGGAAGGTGCGCAGCGTCCCTGGGCCGTCCTTGATCACCGTCACCGGCACTTCGACCACCGCCCGCTCGACCGGAGCTATGGCATTGGGGGAAAGCCCGATGCCGCCCGGCTGCGCGCCGTTGTGGCTGCTATCGTACAGGAAGCCGAGCGCCGCCAGCGCCGCCAGCGTATCGTCGTTCGCCGCATAGCTGCCGGCGCGAAACGCCACGGGATGGGGCGCGCCTGCCGCTACGAGCAGGTCCACCGCACCGGCGAGCAGGTTCGTCTGCTCCGCGAGGCTGTATTCGTGAAGGTTGAAGCGGCCGAAGCCAGCGCCGCCGTCGCCCGCTCGCGCGCCAATCCAGCTGGGGTGGCAATGCAGCTGCACGTCCTGCCCTGCCTTGAGAACGGCTTCCACAATGCGGGCGATCGGCGCCAGGCCATACGCCAGCGCCGGCATCGGATCGACGAAGAAGCAGGCCTTGAGGTCATGCCGTTCGAGCTGCGCAAGTTGATAGCTGAGGCCGACGCCTGCCGGCTCCAGCGAGCGCTCGTATATTTCCTCCGCGTCGAGCCCGGCAGCGTGGTGACGCCAGGCGAACTCGGTGTCGATCGTCAGAAACACAGGTGTGGCCATGCCCCGAACGCTAGCAGCCTGTGGTGAAGGTTTCCTTGTCGGCGGCCGCCGCCTTCTCAGCGCGCATGATAATAATCGTAGACCTGCTGCGCCACCGCCGCCGACACCCCTGGCGCTCGCTGAAGGTCCTCCAGGCTGGCGTTGCGCACCGCGCGGCCCGTGCCGAAATGCATCAGCAGCGCCTTCTTGCGCGCTGGCCCAATCCCCGGCACCTCGTCGAGCGGCGACGCGCCGATCGCCTTGGCACGCTTTTCGCGGTGGGCGCCGATCGCGAAGCGGTGGACCTCGTCGCGCAGCCGTTGGAGGTAGAAGAGCAGCGGCGAATTGACCGGCAGCGTCAGCTCGCGCCCGTCGAGGAGGTGGAACACCTCGCGCCCCTCGCGGCCGTGATGCGGGCCCTTGGCGACGCCGACCAGGCACACGTCCTCGATCCCTAGATCCTCCAGCACCGCCTTGGCGGCGTTGAGCTGCCCCCGGCCGCCGTCGAGCAGCACCAGATCGGGCCAGGTCTCGCCGTCGCGGTCGGGGTCCTCCGCCTGCGCGCGGGCAAAGCGGCGCGACAGCACCTCGCGCATCATGCCGAAATCGTCGCCCGGCACGGTCTCTTTGTTGCGGATGTTGAACTTGCGATACTGGCCCTTGCGGAAGCCCTCCGGCCCCGCCACCACCATCGCGCCGACGGCGCTGGTGCCCTGGATGTGGCTGTTGTCGTAGACCTCGATCCGGTCGGGCGGGTCGCCCAGCTCGAACAGGTCGGCCACCTCGCGCAGCAGCTTCGCCTGCGTGGTCGATTCGGCAAGGCGGCGGTCGAGCGCTTCCTCCGCATTGCGCTTGGCCTGATCGAGCAGGCGGCGGCGGGTGCCGCGCTGGGGCACGCTCATGTCCACCTTGCGGCCGGCCTGTTCGGCAAAGACCTGCTGGAGCAGCTCCGCCTCGGGCAGCTCGCGGTCGACGAACACGGTGCGCGCGGGCGGCACCTCCTCGTAGAACTGGGTCAGGAAGCTGGTCAGCACCTCGTCCTCCGGCACGTCGGCGACGTGCGCGGGGAAGAAGCTGCGGTGCCCCCAATTCTGACCGCCGCGGATGAAGAACGCCTGGATCCCGATCACGCCCTGCTTGCACGCCATCGCGAAGATATCGGCGTCGCCGATCCCTTCCGCGTTGATGAACTGCGTGCCCTGGATGAAGGTCAGCGCCTTCAGCCGGTCGCGCAGCAGCGCCGCCAGCTCGAAGTCCATATTCTCGGCCGCTGCCTGCATCTGGGCGCCGAGCTTGGCCTGGACGTCCGTGGCCTTGCCGGCGAGGAACTTCTTGGCGTCGTCGACCAGCTCGGCATAGCCCGCCTCGTCGATGCGGCGCACGCACGGCGCCGAGCAGCGCTTGATCTGGTAGAGCAGGCACGGCCGGTCGCGCGTCTTGAAGAAGCCGTCGGTGCACGAGCGGAGCAGGAACAGCTTCTGCAACGCGTTGAGCGTGTTGTTGACCGATCCTGCACTCGCGAACGGGCCGAAATATTCGCCCTTCGCCTTGCGCGCGCCGCGATGCTTCTGGATGCGCGGGAAGTCATGATCCTCGCGCAACAGGATGAACGGGAAAGACTTATCGTCGCGCAGCAGGACGTTGTAGGCGGGGCGGTAGCGCTTGATCAGCTGCGCCTCGAGCAGCAGCGCCTCCGCCTCGTTGTTGGTGGTGACGATGGTCATCGACCGGGTGAGCGACACCATGCGCCGCAGCCGGTTGGTGAGCCGCTCCACCTGCGTGTAGTTGCTAACCCGGTTCTTGAGCGCGCGCGCCTTGCCCACGTACAGCACGTCGCCGCGCGCGTCGTGCATGCGGTACACGCCCGGCGCGAGCGGCAGCGTCTTCACCACGTTGCGGATCGCCGCCACGCCCCCCTCCAGGTCCGGCGCGTCGGCGCCGCGGACCGTGAAGGTGGCTTTTTCTTCGTTGAATCGTTCGGGAGGACCGTAGCCGGACATGGGGGGTGATCTAGGGTGCGGCGGTGCGCTGCGCTATGGTGTGCGGCGGCCTGCGGCTGATTTCAGCTCGTCACCCGAACTGCTCCTGCCGAGCTGTCGAAGCACCGTTCTCCCTGGCGCCAGAAGAAGGGCAGCCCTTCGACAGGCTCAGGACGAACGGAACGCGGGGGCTATCGCCCCGGCTCCCCTTTCCGCCGATCCGCAGCTTCAGCCGGGCCGCTCTCACCCGTGATCGCGGCCAGATCCTCGCCCGTCTTGACCAGCAGGTCTTCCGTCATCTGCCCGCCGGTGAGCGGCTGGAACCGGCGCAGGCTGAGGCCCTCGAACTTGGGCAGGTTGGAGTCTTCGCTGAGCCCCGGCAGATCGCGGTCGAGCACCGCCTTGGCGCGGGGGTCAGCGATCAGCGTGCGGATCGGGGTGTCGAGCGTGAACTGGCCCTCTGCTGGAGGCACCTGACCGACGGAACTCGCCGTCGATGCGTCCTCCGGAACCGCCGGCGCCAGCACGGGCGTATCGCCGCCGGGCGAAGGCGCGGCGTCCTGCGACGACCCTGCTGGCGTTTGCTGGCTGGCGAGCAGCAGGGCGGCGGTCAACCAGACGGACGGGATGGGCATGGAGCGCACTCGATAGTACCGGCCCTCACGCCGGCACCGCGATCCTAGCGGGTGCCTTGCTGCGCCGATAGCCGGCGAAGCGCCCCCAGGTCAGTTGAGGCGGCCCAGCCCCGCGATGCTGCGATCGACCAGCGCCTTGTCGGCGGCGGCGCCGTGGCGCTCCGCGATCAGCGTCGCGGCCGCGCGGGCAGCGGCATCGGCGGCAAGCGCCCGCACCTCGGCGACGGCGGTGCGCTCGGCGGCCGCGATCTTGTCCTCCGCCATGCGGCCACGGCGCTCCACCAGGTCGGCGGCATCGGCTTCGGCCTTAGCGACCAGTGCCTGCGCTTCCTGCTCCGCGTGATGGACGATCGCCTGCGCGTCACCGGCGCTGGCGGCATGCCGCGCCTTGGCGTCGGCCAGCAGCCGCTCGGCCTCGGTGCGGATCGCCCTGGCCTCGTCGAGCTGCTTGCGTGTATCGGCGATGCGCTGGTCCAGGATATCGGTGATCTTCTTTGGCGCCTTGGCGACGAAGATCGCGATCAGCAGAAAGATCAGGATGCCGACATACACCCAGCCCTCGGCATTGAGCCCGAGCAGCGTCGGCTCAACCTCATGGCCGTGGCTGCCGTCCGCCTGGGTGAGCGCGACGGCGTTGGTGTTGTCGGTGGCGGCGATCGGTCCGTGGACGGCCATGGGATATCCTCAGGCGAGCGCCGCGCGAGCGGCTGTGGCGCTGGCGCCGGGATCGGGGCGGACGCCCGTCAGCTTCTGGACGATGTCCGCCGCGGCATCGGCCGCTACCGTCTCGATCTGGCCGGTCGCACTGGCGCGTGCCGCCTCGATCGAGGCCTGGGTCTCGGCGGTACGCGCATCGATCGCGGCGTTGGATGCCGCAAGCCGGGCTTCGAGCGACTTCGCTGCCGCAGCCTGCGCCTCGGCGACACGGGCGCGGGCGCGGGCATGCGCGTCCGCCACCCCCGCTTCATGCTCGGCGGCCATACGGTCCGCCTCCGCCTTGGCATGCTGCGCCGTGTCGAGATCGCCGCCGATGCGCGTCTCGCGCTCGGTCATCACCCGGCCGAGCTTGGGCAGCGTCGGCCGGACCACCAGGAAGTAGAGGATCGCGAAGAATATCGCGAGCCAGAACATCTGCGGGATGAAGTTGGCGATCTCGAACTGAGGCATGAGCCTGGCTCCCGGCCGAAGCTCTTACGAGAAGGCGAGCGCGAGCGCGACCACGGCCGCGATCAGGCCGAGCGCCTCGGTCACCGCGAAGCCGAAGATCAGGCGGCCGCCCATGCGGGCGTCGGCTTCGGGATTGCGCAGCGCGCCGTTGAGGTACTGGCCGAAGATGGTGCCCACGCCGATGGCGGCGAGGCCGGCACCGATTGCCGCGAGACCGGCGCCGATGACGCGGTATGCCTGAGGATCCATGATAATTCCTTCCCGGTGTTGCTTAGTGGAGGTTGATGGCGTCGTTGAGATAGATGGAAGCGAGCAGTGCGAAGACGTAAGCCTGCACCACCGCGATCAGCACTTCCAGCGCCGACAGCGCGACATTCACCGCCAGCGGCAGGATGCCGAAGACGTACGGCAGCGCCCCGAACGAGCCGAGCGCGACCACGAAGGTGCCGAACACCTTCAGCAGCACGTGCCCCGCCGTCATGTTCGCGAACAAGCGAATGGCGAGAGTGAACGGGCGGCTGAGGAAGCTCAGGAACTCGATCAGCGCCACGAAGGCGGCGAGCAGGAAGAACGTGTCCTTGGGCCAGAACAGGCTGAAGAAATGCAGCCCATGCTTCCAGAAGCCGACCGCGACCACGATCGCGAACACCAGCAGCGCAAGGCCCAGCGTCACCGCGACGTGACTGGTCGGGGTGAACGCGCCCACGAAAGGGATCAGGCCCAACAGGTTGCAGGCGAGCACGAAGATGAAAACCGAGAAGATCAGCGGCGCGAACTTGCGGCCTTCCGGGCCGACATTCTCGTCCAGCATCTTGCGCACGAAATCGTACATGTATTCGGTCGCGGCCTGCCAGCGGCCCGGCACCAACTGCGGGCGCGCGGTACCGACGAACAGGAACACCGCCACCGCGGCAAGCGCTACTGCCATCCAAAGCGACGAGTTCGTGAACGACAGATCATAGCCGCCAGCCCGGATCGGGTGGATGACGGTGATCGCGAATTGCTCCATCGGGCTGGCCATTGCGGTCGCCTTTACTTGCTGTTCGGGTTGGCGTCGAACTGCGCCGTGATCTTCGAGACGCGATACACGCCCGCGACGAAGCCCAGCACCAGCATGATGATCATCGCCCAAGGCGCGCTGTTCAGCGCGTAATGGTCGAGGCCCCAGCCGATCAGGCCGGACACCAGCACCACGCCGACGAACTCGATGCCCACCGCCCAGCCACGGCTCTCCGCACGCGCCTCGGCACTGCCGACGCCACGGCTCGACGCCGCCTTCGCGCTGGCGATGCGGCGGTCGAGATCATCGGGTCCGGTCTGGCGGTTATCGGCCAACGAGGGGTTCCTGATAAGAAAACGCCGCCAGCCCTGTCACGGGCGGCGACGAACACGCACGGGCAGGCTCCCGCCTCCCGCTGCGGCGACCGTTTAGGAACCGTCCCGGGCCAAGTCAACACATCAGGCCGCGGCGATTGCCGCCAACTTAACCTCACTTTAGGCTGTCCACCGATGGCAGACGAAGACCCTCCGAGCGACACCGCCGGCCACCGCGCGCGGCTGCGCGGGCGGCTGCTCACCGGTGCCGGGCTGCTCGACCATGAGCTTATCGAGTACCTCCTGGCCCTCGCCATCCCGCGCCGCGACACCAAGCCGCTCGCCAAGGCGCTGCTGCGCGAGTTCGGCGGCATTGGCGGCGTGCTCACGGCCGATGCCGAGGCGCTGAAACGAATCGACGGCATGGGCGAGACCGCGATCGCCGCGCTGAAGATCGCGCACTCTTCCGCGTTGCGGCTTCTCCAAGCAACCGTTGCCGAGCGGCCCGTGCTGGCGAACTGGCAGGCGCTGCTCGATTACCTGCGCGCCGACATGGCGCACCATGTGATCGAGCGCTTCCGGGTGCTGCACCTCAACACCAAGAACGTGCTGATCCGCGACGAGGTGATGAGCGAGGGCTCGATCGACCAGACGGCGGTGCACGTGCGCGAGGTCATCAAGCGCGCGCTGGACCTGGGATCGGCCGCGATCATCCTGGTCCACAACCATCCCTCGGGCGACCCCGCTCCCAGCCGCGCCGACATCGAGGTGACGCGCGCCATTGCCGACTCCGCGAAGCGGCTGGGGATCGCGCTGCACGACCATATCATCATGGGCGCCAAGGGGCATGTCAGCCTCAAGAGCCAGGGGCTGATCTGACGCTTTGGGTCTGCTAGGGGGCCAGCCCACCCCTCTCCCGTTCGTGCTGAGCTCGTCGAAGCACTGCCCTTCGCGTCCGCCCGCAGAAGAAGGGCGGCCCTTCGACAAGCTCATGGCGAACGGACTTTACTCCGGAGCTCACATGGTCCCCCGCTATTCCCGCCCCGCCATGACCGCGATCTGGACGCCGGAGGCGCGGTTCCGCATCTGGTTCGAGATCGAGGCGCACGCGACGCAGGCCCTCGCCGACCTAGGCGTGGTGCCGCAGGAGGCGGCGCAGGCGCTATGGGACTGGTGGGGGACGAACCCCGCGATCGACGTTGCCGCGATCGACGCAATCGAGGCCGTTACCAAGCACGACGTCATCGCCTTCCTCACTTGGGTCGCGGAGCAGGTCGGCGAGCAGGCGCGCTTCATGCACCAGGGGATGACCAGCTCCGACGTGCTCGATACCTGCCTGGCGGTGCAGCTCGCCCGCGCGGCGGACCTGCTGCTGGACGATCTCGACGCGTTGCTCGCGGTACTCAAGCGCCGCGCGGTCGAGCACAAGCTGACGCCGACGATCGGCCGCAGCCACGGCATCCATGCCGAGCCCACCACCTTCGGCCTCAAGCTCGCGCAGGCGTATGCCGAGTTCGACCGGTGTCGGGCGCGGCTGGTCGCGGCGCGGGCCGACATCGCCACCTGTGCGATCTCCGGCGCGGTGGGCACGTTCGCCAACATCGATCCCGCCGTGGAGGAGCATGTCGCCGCCAAGCTGGGGCTCGGCGTCGAACCGGTTTCGACCCAGGTCATCCCGCGCGACCGCCACGCGATGTTCTTCGCGACGCTCGGCGTGATCGCCTCCTCGATCGAGCGGCTCGCGACCGAGGTCCGCCACCTCCAGCGGACCGAGGTGCTGGAGGCGGAGGAGTATTTCTCACCGGGCCAAAAAGGTTCGTCAGCGATGCCGCACAAGCGCAACCCGGTGCTGACCGAGAATCTCACCGGCCTCGCCCGCATCGTGCGCGGCTATGTCACCCCGGCGCTGGAGAACGTGGCGCTGTGGCATGAGCGCGACATCAGCCATTCGTCAGTCGAGCGCTACATTGCCCCTGATGCCACCATCACGCTCGATTTCGCGCTGGCGCGGCTGACCGGCGTGATCGACAAGCTGCTCGTCTATCCCGAGCGGATGAGCAAGAACCTCAACAAGATGGGCGGGCTTGTTCATTCGCAGCGGGTGCTTCTCGCCCTCACGCAAGCGGGGGTGAGCCGAGAGGATGCATACCGCCTGGTCCAGCGTAACGCGATGCGCGTGTGGGAGTCAGACGGCGCGCTGTCGCTGCTGGATCTGCTCAAGCAGGACAAGGAAGTGACGGTGGCCCTCTCGCCTGCCGAGCTCGAGGACAAGTTCGACCTCGGCTACCACCTCAAGCACGTCGACACTATCTTCACGCGCGTATTTGGTTAATTCTGTTTAATGGCTGCGCCAGACGCAACGGCGATTGCACGCAACAATGTTGCGCTGCAGCGTAATCATCGCCAAATGGCTCCGTGCCGGACCTTTCCGGCTGGAGACCAACAATGCGCATGTTCGAAACCGTGACCAGCTCCGTGCTGGCGATCGCGGCCCAGGCGCTGGTGGTTGGGGTGGTCATCACCGCCCTTTGACCGATCGGCCCGCCGCTTCCTTTTGAGGAGGGAGCGGCTTGGGCCGGGTCGTTATTCGCCCGCGAACACGCCTTTCAGCTTCGCGAAAAAGCCCTGGGTTGCCGGGCATTCGTCGCCCGTCTCCGTCTCGCGGAACATCTCCAGCAGCTCACGCTGCCGGCCGGTAAGCTTGGTCGGCGTTTCGACGTCGATCTGGATCACCAAATCGCCATGCCCTCGGCCTTGAAGGACCGGCATGCCGGCGCCGCGCTGGCGCAACTGCTTGCCCGACTGGACGCCGGCCGGAATCTTGATCTCGTGCCGCGTGCCGTCGAGCCCCGGGATCGACAAGGAGCCGCCGAGCGCCGCCGTCGTGAAGCTGATCGGCGCCCGCGCGAAGAGCGTCGTACCCTCGCGCTCGAACAATGAATGCCGCGCCACGTGGAGGAAAATGTAGAGGTCGCCTGCCGGCGCGCCGCGCGGACCCGCCTCGCCTTCGCCGGTCAGGCGCACGCGCGTGCCCTCATCGACGCCCGGCGGCACGTTGACGGTCAGCGTCTTGGTCTTGTCGACGCGGCCGTCGCCGCGGCAGTCCGGGCATGGGTCGGCGATCAGCTCGCCCGAGCCGTGGCACACCGGGCAGGCGCGCTCGACCACGAAGAAGCCTTGCTGCGAGCGAACCTTGCCCTGGCCTGCGCAGGTCTTGCACGTCTTGGCCGAGGTGCCGGGGCGCGCGCCGGAACCGTGACAGGTGTCGCAGGGGCCGGAGACATCGACGGTGATCTGGGTGGAACGCCCGTGAAAGGCATCCTCCAGCGTGATCTCCATGTCGTAGCGCAGGTCCGCGCCGCGCCGCGCCGCCTGTCGGCCGCCGCGCCCGCCCTGGGCGCCGCCCATGAACTCGCCGAACACCGATTCGAAGATGTCGGAAAACGCGCCGAAGTCCTGCGCCCCACCGGCACCCGGCCCGCCGCCGTTCGCGAACGCGGCATGGCCATAGCGATCATAGGCGGCGCGCTTCTGCGGGTCCTTGAGGATCTCGTAGGCTTCGCTGACCGCCTTGAACTTGGCTTCGCTGTCCTTGCACCCGGCGTTGCGGTCCGGGTGAAATTTCATCGCGAGCTTGCGGTACGACGTCTTGATCGTCGCATCGTCGGCCCCGCGCTCGCATTCGAGCAGCTCGTAATAATCGATCTGGGTGCTCATTGCGGGTCCCTGCCCACCAAACCGTCATGCCAGCGAAGGCTGGCATCTCTCGCCGCAGTGTCGCGTGCTTGCGGCGGGAGACCCCAGCCTGCGCTGGGGTGACGGTTGATGGCCATAGCGTTACGCCTGACTTACTTGTGGTCGTCGACTTCGGAGAATTCGGCGTCGACCACCTCTTCGCCGCCGCCGGCCTCACTCCCGGCCGCCGCGCCGCCGGTCGGCGACGCCTCGGCCTGCGCCTGCTTCTCGTAAATCGCCTGGCCGAGCTTCATCGCGACCTGCGCCAGTGCCTGCGCCTTGTCGTTCATCTGGTCCGGGTCGTTCGATTCCACCGCCTGCTTGGCGGCGTCGATCGACGACTGGATCTCGCCCCGCAGGCTCTCGTCGACCTTGTCACCATTGTCGGCGAGCTGGCGCTCCGTGGTGTGGATCAGCGATTCGGCGTTGTTCTTCGCCTCCGCCGCGGCACGCCGCTTCTTGTCCTCTTCGGCGAAGCTTTCGGCGTCACGGACCATCTGGTCGATGTCCGAGTCCGAGAGACCGCCCGAGGCCTGGATGCGGATCTGCTGCTCCTTGCCGGTGCCCTTGTCCTTGGCCGACACGTTCACGAGGCCGTTGGCGTCGATGTCGAAGGTGACCTCGATCTGCGGCACGCCGCGCGGCGCCGGCGGGATGCCGACCAGGTCAAACTGGCCGAGCAGCTTGTTGTCGGCCGCCATCTCGCGCTCGCCCTGGAAGACGCGGATCGTCACCGCCTGCTGATTGTCATCAGCGGTGGAATAGGTCTGCGCCTTCTTGGTCGGGATCGTGGTGTTGCGGTCGATCATGCGGGTGAACACGCCGCCCAGCGTCTCGATGCCGAGCGACAGCGGGGTCACGTCGAGCAGCAACACGTCCTTGACGTCGCCCTGCAGCACGCCCGCCTGAATCGCAGCGCCCATCGCCACGACCTCGTCCGGGTTGACGCCGGTGTGCGGCTCCTTGCCGAAGAACGACTTCACGACATCACGCACCCGCGGCATGCGGGTCATGCCGCCGACCAGCACGACTTCGCTGATTTCGTCGGCCTTCATGCCGGCATCGGCGAGCGCCTTCTTGCACGGATCAAGCGTGCGCTTGATCAGGTCCTCGACCAGGCGCTCCAGGTCGGCGCGGCTGATCGTCTTAACGAGGTGCTTCGGGCCGTTCTGGTCGGCGGTGATGAAGGGCAGGTTGACCTCCGTGGACTGTGCCGACGAGAGCTCGATCTTCGCCTTTTCGGCCGCCTCCTTGAGGCGCTGCAGCGCGAGCTTGTCCTTGGTGAGGTCGATGCCCTCATCCTTCTGGAAGCCCTGCGCCAGGAAATCGACGATCTTGTTGTCGAAATCCTCACCGCCGAGGAAGGTGTCGCCGTTGGTCGCCTTCACCTCGAACACGCCATCGCCGATCTCCAGGATCGAGACGTCGAAGGTGCCGCCGCCGAGATCGTAGACAGCGATCGTCTTGCCGTCCTGCTTCTCCAAGCCATAGGCCAGAGCAGCGGCAGTCGGCTCGTTGATGATGCGCAGCACTTCGAGGCCGGCGATCTGGCCGGCATCCTTGGTCGCTTGGCGCTGGGCGTCATTGAAGTAGGCGGGCACGGTGATGACCGCCTGCGTCACGGTCTCGCCGAGGTACGACTCAGCGGTCTCCTTCATCTTCTGAAGCGTGAAGGCGCTGATCTGCGACGGCGAGTAATCCTTGTTGCCCGCATTGACCCACGCATCGCCGTTCGGCCCGCGCGTGATCTTGTACGGGACCAGCTCGGTGTCCTTCTTGGTGACGGGATCGTCGAAGCGGCGGCCGATCAGGCGCTTCACCGCGAAGATGGTGTTGTCGCCGTTGGTGACGGCCTGGCGCTTGGCGGGCTGGCCGACCAGCCGTTCGCCGTCCTTGGCGAAGGCGACGATCGACGGCGTGGTGCGCGCGCCTTCGGTATTCTCGATCACCTTGGGCTTGCCGCCCTCCATCACAGCGACGCAGCTGTTGGTGGTGCCGAGATCGATGCCGATAACTTTAGCCATGAGTTCTGTTGAGCCCCTCACAAACATAAAAAACCAATGGGATCACGCTCCGTTACGGCAGCGCAATTGCCCGATGCTGGGGGCGATATAGGTGGGCCTGCGCTTGCCGCAAGAAGCCCGGGCAACTAGGCGGCGCAGATGGTTCCCTCCCGATACACCAGCTTGCGGGCCGCCGCTGCCGTGGCCATGGCGAGCGCGATGCTGGCGGCATGCGGCGGCCCCAAGGAACTGACGGTGGAGCACGCCTGGGTAAGGCTGGCGGCAGTGAAGAGCCGCCCTGCCGCGGCCTATTTCACCATACACGGCGGCCCCAAGCCGGCGACGCTGGTCGCGGTGTCGAGCGACGTGGCGGTCCGGTCGGAGATGCACCAGTCGATGAGCGCAGGCGGCGTGGCGACGATGGCGCCGCTCGACCGGATAGCCATCCCGGCCCACGCCGATGTGGCGTTCGCGCCGGGCGGGCGGCACGTGATGCTGTTCGACGTAAACCCCGGGATCAAGCCGGGGCGGGCGATGACGCTCACCTTCACCTTCGCGGACGGCACGCGCATTCCGCTCAACGCGGACGTCGTGGGCGCCGGCGACCCTCAGCCTGAATGACCGACACGCGCTCCCTGACGGAGGCCGAGACCGCCCTCTCCCGCTCGATCTTCGGCGACGCGATCGATTACGCGGCGGTGCGCATCGCCCGGCGCAAATGGGCCTTCTTCCAGCCGCGCGACACGGTGATGGCGCCCAGCGGCTGCATCCACTTCCACCCGAAAAGCAACATCTGGCGCGAGGATTTCGGCCACGAGAACCTGACCCTTCAGGCCCTTTTCATCCACGAGATGGTGCACATCTGGCAGCACCAGCGCGGCGTCTTCCTGCCGCTCGCCCGCCATCCCTTCTGCCGCTACACCTATGCGCTCAAGCCCGGCCAGGCGTTCGCCCGCTACGGCATCGAGCAGCAGGGCGAGATCGTCCGCCACGCGTTTCTGCTCCGCCACGGGGCGACGGTGATCGGCGCGCCGCCTTTGTCCCAGTACGAGACGCTGCTGCCATTCACCGGCGGCTAAGGGTCGGCTGCTATCGGCGTTAACGTGGATCAACGCTGAAGGGACTTGGCCCGTGGCCGACATTGCCGAGCGCCCACGGCTGGGCCGGCGCCTGTATGCGCTGGGGTGCCGTATATCCGACATGGGCGCCACGGCGGCGGGCCATCCCACGGCCATCGTGCTGGTCGCGGTCTTCTGCGCGCTCTGGTTCCTGGTCACCGGTCATGCCGGCGAGAACACGCTGACGCTGATCCTGTCGGTTGCGGCGATCACGCTGACGCAGATGGTGCTCAACCAGCAACGCCGCAGCGAACGCGCGCTGCACATGAAGATCGACGAGCTGGTGATCGCGATGAAAGGCGCGCGCAACGAGATCGCCGGAATCGAGAACAAGTCAGAGGAAGAGCTGGAGGCGCTGCGCCGGACGGGTGATGTCGCAGAGGAGATTCTGGAGAAACGGCGGGCTTGAATTCCTGCGTTCCTATTGATCTACCCCCTCCCGTTCGCCCTGAGCTTGTCGAAGGGCTGCCCTTCTTCTCCAGCGTCACAGGAGAAGGGCAGGTCTTCGACACGCTCAGCCCGAAAGGAGGGGGGCAGTGGCCTACAATCGCTCCAGATCGATCGGCCCGTTCTTGTCGAGATACCGGTCCGCCGCCGGCATCGGGTATTTCAGCCCCGTCGCGCAATTGAACAGCACCACCTGCTCGTCCTCGTCCACCTCGCCGGTGTTGAGCGCCTCGCGATACGCCGCCAGCGTCGCGCCGCCCTCGGGGCACAGCAGCAGCCCGTCCTTTTTCGCGCAATCGTTGACCGCCTTGATGATGGCGGGATCGCCGACCGCCACCGCCTTGCCGCCGCTCTCGCGCACCGCGCGCAGGATCAGGAAGTCGCCGATCGCCTTCGGCACGCGGATGCCCATCGCGATCGTATCGGCATCCTCCCAGCGCTCGGCATGCTCCTTGCCTTCCTCGAACGCACGGACGATCGGCGCGCAGCCGGCGGACTGGACCGCGTACATGCGCGGCCGCTTCGAACCGATCCAGCCGAGCCGCTCCATCTCGTCGAACGCCTTCCACATGCCGATCAGGCCGGTGCCGCCGCCGGTGGGGTAGAAGATCGCGTCGGGCAGCGTCCAGCCGAGCTGGGCGGCAAGCTCCAGCCCCATCGTCTTCTTGCCCTCGATCCGGTACGGCTCCTTGAGCGTTGAAAAGTCGAACCAACGCCCCTCGGCGGCGCCCTTGCCGACGATCGCGCCGCAATCGTCGATCAGGCCATTGACCCGCCACACCCGCGCGCCCTGCAAGGCGATCTCGCGGACGTTGATCTCCGGCGTATCCTCCGGGCAGAGCACGATCGTCTCGATGCCGATGCGGCTACAATAGGCGGCCAGCGCCGCTCCCGCGTTGCCGTTGGTCGGCATCGCGATGCGGGTGACGCCCAGTTCCTTGGCCATCGCCACCGCCATCACCAGCCCGCGCGCCTTGAAGCTGCCGGTCGGCAGCCGCCCCTCGTCCTTGACCAGCACGTTGGGGCTGTCGGCGGACTTGGGGATGGCGATCAGCGGCGTCTCGATCTCGCCGAGGCTGACGATGTTCTCCGTCCGGCGCACCGGCAGCAGTTCGCGCCACCGCCACATGTCGGTGCAGCGGCTCTCCAGCAGCCGCTTCGGCAGATTGGCGGCGATCGCGTCGAGGTCATAGCGGACCAGCAGCGGCTTGCCCGCACGCGACAGGTTATGGAGCTGGTCCGCCTCGTACCGCTCACCCGTCATCGAGCATTCGAGATGGGTGACGAAGGTCGGCCGGTCGGTGGTGAGGTTCGGGTTCATGCCGACATTCTGCCCCGTCAGACCGCCCCGCACAACGCCGGTCTCAGCGGACGAAGATTAGCCAAGCACCGGTCAGGAGAAGGGCCGTCAGACCGAACCAGAACAGCAGGCCCCACCAAGTCTCGCCACCGCTCGGAAACGCGTCGGCAGCAGCCTCGGCGACGGCCCCAATCGGCTCGCCGAGGCCGCTCACTGCGTCAGTCCGGCTTCTTCGCCACGCCCACCAGCGCCGGGCGGAGCAGGCGGTCCTTGATCATGTAGCCCGCCTGCATCTCCGTCACGATCGTTCCGGGGGCCGCGTCGCTCGGCACTTCCATCATCGCCTGGTGCTTGTTGGGGTCGAGCTGCTCGCCCATTGCGGCGACCTTGGTGATGCCGTGGCGGCCGAACACCGATTCGACCTCCCGGCCAGTGGCTTCGAGGCCCGTCACCAGCCCCTTGAGCCGGTCGTCCTCGCGCAAGTCGGCGGGGATTGCCTGCAACGCCCGCGAGAGATTGTCGGACACCGACAGGATGTCGCGCGCAAAGCTGGTCGCGGCATAGGCGCGCGCGTCCTGCGTTTCCTTTTCGGTGCGGCGGCGAACGTTCTGGATCTCCGCCTGCGCGTAGAGCACCTGCTGCTTGGCCTCCGCGAGCTGGTTCTCCAGTTCGGCGGTGCGGTCATGCTCGGCAACTTCGGGCGCGGCCTCGGCGGTTTCCTCGCGCAGGTCAGCGGTTTCGGTATTGGTCTCGTCGATCATGCGTTTCCCTGTTTCCTAGTGCCGCGCGTCAGCCCATCAGCCGGGCGAGCGTGGCGGCCGTGAAGTCCACTATCGGCACGACGCGCGCATAGTTCAACCGCGTCGGACCGATCACGCCAACGACTCCTACGACGCGCCCGTCGCTCCCGCGGAACGGCCGTGCGATCACCGACGACCCGGACAGCGCGAACAGCTTGTTCTCCGCGCCGATGAAGATGCGCGTCGCGTCGCCTGCTGACGCGCTGTCGAGCAGCTGCGCCACCTCCTGCTTGCCTTCCAGATCGTCGAGAAGATCGCGGACGCGGTCGAGGTCGGCGGCGGCAGCGGCATCGATCAGCCGCCCCTGCCCGCGCACGATCAGCACCGGCCGCCGCTCGCCATCCTCGCTCCACACCGCCAGCCCCTGTTCGACCAGCGCCTGCGCTGCGCCATCGATCGCGACACGGCCGGCGGCGATCTCCCGCTCGATCCGCGCGCGCGCCTCCACCAGCGTAAGCCCGCCCAGCGTCGCCGACATGTAATTGCCCGCCTCGACCAGCGCCGACGGGTTCATGCCGGCTGGCAGATCGAGCACCCGGTTCTCGACCGAACCGTCCTCGCTGACCAGCACCGCCATCGCCTGCGTGCGCGACAGCGGCACAAAGCCGATCGAGCGCAGGCGGAGCTCGCGCTTGGGCACCATCACCAGGCCCGCGCAGGCCGACAGGCCGGACAGCGCGGCGGTGGTCGCCGCCAGCGCCTCCTCCACCGGCCCCCCGCCGCCGGCGCGCGCCTCGATCGCCGCGCGCTCTTCCGCCGAGGGCTCATGCGCCTGCATCATGCCATCCACGAACAGCCGCAGCCCGCGCTCGGTCGGCACTCGCCCGGCCGAGGTATGCGGCGAGGCGAGCAGCCCCAGCTCCTCCAGCTCCTGCATGACGTTGCGGATCGAAGCGGGCGACAGGTTAAGCCCCGACGCCTGCGCCAGCGTCTTGGACCCGATCGGCGCGCCGGTGGCGACATAGCTGTCCACCACCAGCCGGAACACGTCCCGGGCGCGGTCGGTAAGGTCGCTGATCGGCGGCGCGGCGGTCATGGGTGTGACTTAGGCGCGCGCGAGTGCTGCCTCAATGCTTGCCGATCAGGTCGGCGATGGGGAGCAGGTCGGGCGCGCCGAGCAACGCAGCAGCCATCGCCCGATTCTTCGCAACGTCGCATCCGTAATAGAAGCGCAGATGCGAAGCCGGAGCCGCTGCCGGGTGCCATTGAATATCTACCGATGATTGATCGGTCGCCGCCTCACGGCACCGGCTGCGTCCTTTGCCCGTTGCTTCAGGTTCGATCAGCTCTTCGCCTTTCGGCCTGAACGGGGCCAACTTTTCAGTGAAAGCACGAACCTGCTCGGGGCTCGCCTCAAACCGGCGCTCGCCCGCAACGGCGGTAGACTGCTGGCCCACGAAGATCCCCTGCCCGTCCGGGCCGAGTGTGACAGTAAAGGCCGGGCAAGTGCCGTAGCACGGTGACGTGGTGTAGCTGATCGTCTCGCCACGGCGCGGCACGCGATCGTGCGCGCACCCCGCGAGCGCCACCGCCGCACTCAGCCCCAACACCGTCCGCATCGCCCGCTCTCCCGTGCCTCGACACTGGCGAACCCAGCCCCACCCGTCTAGGGCGCGCGCAACCACAGGAGAACTCCCATGCGCCCTTCCGGCCGCACCCCCGACCAGATGCGCTCCATCACCATCGAGCCGAACTTCACCCGCCATGCGGAGGGCTCCGTGCTGATCGGCTTCGGCGACACCCGCGTGCTGGTCACCGCCAGCATCGAGGAGCGCGTGCCCCCCTTCCTGCGCGGCAAGGGCGAAGGCTGGGTCACGGCCGAATACGGCATGCTCCCCCGCGCCACCCACACCCGCAGCAACCGCGAGGCGGCCAAGGGCAAGCAGTCGGGCCGCACCCAGGAAATCCAGCGGCTTATCGGCCGCTCCCTGCGCGCGGTGGTCGACATGAAGGCGCTCGGCGAGCGCCAGATCGTGCTCGATTGCGACGTCATCCAGGCCGATGGCGGCACCCGCACCGCCTCCATCTCCGGTGCCTGGGTGGCGCTCCGCCTCGCGATCAACGGCCTGATGAAAGACGGCAAGCTTACCACCGATCCGATCCGCCAGAAGGTCGCCGCCGTCTCCTGCGGCATCTACCAGGGCACACCGGTTCTCGACCTCGACTATGACGAGGATTCGAACGCCGACGCGGACGCGAACTTCGTGCTGCTCGAAAACGGCAACATCGCCGAAGCGCAGGCGACCGCCGAAGGCGCGACCTATGACGAAGAAGCCCTGCTCCGCCTGCTCCGCCTCGCGCGGATGGGCTGCACCGATATCTTCGCCGCGCAGGATCGGGCGATCGCATGATGGAGGACGACGATCTGGAGGGCATCGGCGGCGACGCCCCGCAGGCGATCCGCAAGCTGAAGCCCGGCAAGCTCGTCATCGCCAGCCACAACGAAGGCAAGGTGCGCGAGATCAGGACGCTGCTCGAGCCCTACGGCATCGAGCCGGTATCCGCCAAGGAGCTCGACCTCCCCGAGCCCGAGGAGACCGGCACTACCTTCATCGCAAACGCCGAGCTGAAGGCGCGGTCCGCCGCCGACCTCTCCGGCCTCCCCGCGCTCGCCGATGACAGCGGCCTGTGCGTCGATGCGCTTGGCGGTGACCCCGGCGTCTACACGGCCAATTGGGCCGAGACGGCGAACGGCTCGCGCGACTGGTCCCTCGCGATGCGCAAGGTCGAGGACGCGCTCGCGGCCAAGGGCCCGGACGCGGGGCGCGACGCCCATTTCGTGTGCGTCCTCGCGCTCGCCTGGCCGGACGGGCACGTCGAATGGTTCGAAGGCCGCGCCGAGGGCACGCTCGCCTGGCCGCCGCGTGGGCGGGTCGGCTTCGGCTACGATCCCGTCTTCGTGCCGCTGGGCGATACCCGCACCTTCGCCGAACTCGACCCCGCCGAAAAGCACGCGATAAGCCACCGCGCCGAAGCGTTCCGTCAATTGGTCGCGGCCGTGTTCTAAGCGCCGCTCCACCGTTCTGGCTGGTGATTAGCTCAAAGCAGGGCGCGCACCTCCCACCTCCGTTCGGCCTGAGCGAAGTCGAAGGCCAAGCGCTCCCCGGCGGAGCAAGCTCCCTAGAACGCCCGCTGCCCCCAGACATTGCCCGCGGGCGCATAGCGGCACACCAGGTAATCGTCGGTCCGGTTGCTCGCGAGCGCGCAGCCGACCGCGGTGGTGCCGCGCCAGATGATCTGCGTATAGTGGCCCACATCCTGCCAGCGCCCCGTCCGGCTGAACCCAGGCGTCGCTTCGTTGACGAAATCCCGGCGCTCGGCGACCCAGGCGCCGACCATCTCATCATAGCTGTAGGCGAGGTGCGTGCCCGTCCACAGGTTCTCGCCCTGCCGCGCCGGCCCCTGCGGCTGGGCTGCATGCGCGAAGCGGCCGGTGCGCGCGAGTTCCTGCGCATAGGCGGCGGCACTCGCCGCGAGGGCATCGCTCCAGGCGAGCGGAGCCACGCCAACGGCGCCGCGCGCGGCGTTCTGCCGATCGAGCATCACCGTCCTCAGCAGCGCCGGCCCGCGCCGCGGCGGGACGCTTGAGACCCGCGGCTCGACGATGCGTGCCGGCTGCGGCTCGGCCTCGCGCGCGCACGCCGCGGTGCCCAGCAACAGAAGAAGGGCGGCGAGGTGGCGTTTGCGCGTCATCGCGGCCATATCGGCGGCGCCATGGCACCCGACAAGACGCTCGCCCTCTACGTCCACTGGCCGTTCTGCGTGTCGAAATGCCCATATTGCGACTTCAACAGCCACGTCCGCGCCACCGTCGACCAGGAGCAATGGCGCGCCTCGCTGCTCGCCGATCTCGCGCACGAGGTAGCAATGCTGCCCGGACGGCGGCTCGGCAGCATCTTCTTCGGCGGCGGCACGCCCTCGCTGATGCCGCCGGCCACCGTGGCGGCGTTGCTCGACGCGGCGGAGCGCGCCTGGGGCTTCGACGACGGCATCGAGATCACGCTGGAAGCTAACCCCTCGTCGGTGGAGGCGGCGCGCTTCGCAGAACTCGCTGCGGCGGGGGTCAACCGCGTATCGCTTGGGCTGCAATCCTTCGACGATGCCGCCCTGCGCTTTCTCGGCCGCGCGCACGGCGCGTCGGAAGGGCTGGCAGCGCTCGACGTCGCGCAAACCGTGTTCCCGCGTGTCAGCTTCGACCTCATCTATGCGCTGCCCGGCCAGGGGCTTGCCGCCTGGACCGCTGAACTGGAGCGCGCGATCGCGCTCGGCACCGAGCACCTGTCGCTCTACCAGCTGACGGTGGAGCCCGGCACGCGCTTCGCCACCGATGCCGCGGCGGGGCGGCTGACCGTGCCCGACGGCGACGCCGCCGCCGACCTGTTCGAGGCGACGCGCGCGATGACTGCGGCTGCAGGGCTGGCAGCTTACGAAACCTCGAACCACGCCCGCCCCGGCGCCCAGAGCCGGCACAATCTCACCTATTGGCGCTACGGCGACTATGCCGGCATCGGCCCCGGCGCGCACGGTCGCCGCGGGCCGCTGGCGACGGTGCGCCGCAAGAAACCGGAGAACTGGCTTGCCGCCGTCGCGCGCAACGGCCACGGCCTGGAGAGCGAGGAACCGCTCAGCCCCGCGACCCGCGCCACCGAGGCGCTGCTGATGGGCCTGCGACTGACCGAAGGCGTCGATCTCGACCGCATCACCGCCCTGGCGGGCGGGCGGGAGCCGGTCGACCGCTCCGCCATCGACCGCCTCGCCGACCAGGGCCTCGTCGCCACCGAAGGCTCGCGGCTGCGCGTCACCGAGGCGGGGGCGCTGCTGCTCGACGCGATCCTGCCGCTGGTCGTCGCGACGGAAGCCGAAGCAGACGCCTAGCGGAAGCTTCCCGGCGCCGGCGATACGGTGACTGTGGTGCCGCCCCTGATCTCCTGCACCTCCAGCGCGCGCTCGGCGACGCTGTCGCGGCCGAAGCGGAACGCGCCGTCGATGCCGGAGAAGCCACCCGGATCGCGCAGCCGCGCTTCGGGGAAGGCCTGCCCGACCGGCCAGTCGCGCGCGATGCGGATGGTCAGCAGCACCGCGTCATAGCCCAGGCTCGACAGCCGGTACGGCGCCGCGCCGAAACGGGCGCGATACTTGGCGGCATATTGCCGGTACAGCGTGTCGGACACGCTCGCGAACCATGCGCCGGCAAGTGCGGGCTTGGCGGCGATGCCCGCCTCGGAGTTCCACAATTCGGTGCCGAGGATGTGCGTGCCGGCACTTGCCCGGCGCACCATCGGCGCCGCGACCGCTGCGGTCGCGCCTGAGTCGGCGATCAGCACCGCGCCATAGGGCGCCTTGGCCGTCAGCCGCGCCACCGCGGGCGCCAGCGCGCCGCGCTGATAGGTCTGCAGCGACACCACCTGCCCGCCCGCGCCCTCCACCGAGCGCAGGAACGCCGTCGACGCACGCTCCCCGTAGAGCCCGTTGGGGATCAGGCCGGCGAAGCTGGAAACGCCTCGCCCCTTGGCGAACTGCACCACCCGGTCGATCGACTGCGCCGGGGCATAGCCCATCAGGTACGCGCCGTTGCCGGCAACGCTGATATCGTTGGAGAAACTAAGCACAGGCACGTGCGCCGCCCTGGCGATCGGCGTCACCGCACGCACGTCGTCCGCGAGCAGCGGCCCCAGGATGAGCTGTGCCCCGTCCGCCAGCGCCCGGCGAGCTGCGACTGCGGCACCGGTGCTGGTGTCGTAGCTGGTGATGCGCACGCTCCGCGTGTTGGTGTCGAGCAGCGCCAACTGGGTGGCGTTGGCGATCGACCTGCCGACGCCGGCGTTGCCGCCCGACAGCGGCACCAGCAACGCGACCCGGTTGCGCTCGGCATCCTGCGGTATACCGTTCTCGACGCCGACGGGCGCGCGCGCCACTGGCGGCGGCGCTACCCGGGTCGGCGGCGGCGCTTCCACCGGGGCACGCGGCACCACAGTCTGGCAGGCGGCGAGCAGCCCCGCCATTGCCAGCGCCATCCACCGGCGCCGGCACCGACTCTGGGCGCCACCCGGTTGCTTGTGGCTCCTCGCCTCTGCCATGACCCCTCCGATGAACGCTCTCGATCCAGGTCTCTACATCGTCGCGACACCGATCGGCAATCTCGGTGACCTATCCCCCCGCGCCGCCGACGTGCTTTCCCGCGCCGACGTGGTCGCGGTGGAGGACAGCCGCGTCACAGCGGGTCTCTTGCGCCACATCGGCATCAAGCGGCCGATGGTGCCGTACCACGACCACAACGCCGAAGGCGTGCGCCCCGGCCTGATCGCACGGATGGCCACCGAAGCGGTGGCGCTGGTCTCGGACGCCGGCACGCCGCTGATCTCCGATCCCGGCTTCAAGCTGGTCCGCGACGCGCGCGCGGCGGGGCACCATGTGGTGACGATCCCGGGCCCCTGCGCCGCCATCGCCGCGCTGACGCTCGCCGGCCTGCCGACCGACCGTTTCCTTTACCTCGGGTTCCTCCCCCCCAAGGCAGTGGCACGGGCGGAGGCGATCGCCGAGGTGGCGGCGGTGCGGGCGACGCTGGTGCTGTACGAATCGGGACCGCGCCTCGCCGCCTGCCTCGCCGCGCTCGCCGACGGGCTCGGGGACCGCGACGCCGCCGTCACCCGCGAGATCACCAAGCGATTCGAGGAGGCGGTAACCGGCAGCCTCTCCGGGCTCGCGGCGCGCTATGCCGAGGCCCCGCCCAAGGGCGAGATCGTGATCGTCGTCGCCCCTCCGGGCGAGGCACCGGCGGCCAGCGAAGAAGATGCGGACGCCGCGCTCATCGAGGCGCTCGCCCGCCTGCCGGCCTCCAAGGCAGCCGGCGAGGTGGCCAAGCGCCTGGGGCTCGACCGCAAGGCGCTCTACGCCCGCGCCATGGAGCTCAAGGCGTGAAGCCCCGCAACCCCGACCAGCGCCGCGCCGCGGAAAGCGCCGGCCGCCGGGGCGAGCGCCTCGCCGGCTGGTGGCTGCGGCTCAAGGGTTGGCGCATACTCGATCGCCGCGTGCGCACCCCGGCGGGCGAGGTCGACCTCGTCGCGCGGCGGGGCAACCTCGTCGCCTTCGTCGAGGTGAAGACCCGCGCCACCGCCGCCGAACTCGACTTCGCGATCGACGAGCGCCGCCTCGCCCGCGTCGCGGCGGCGGCCGAACTGCTGATGCCCCGCTATGCCGGCCCCGGCGACGACATCCGCGTCGACGTCATCCTGCTCGCCCCCGGCACGCGCCCGCGCCACATCGAGAATGCTTGGATCGGCCAGGCCTGATCCGTTCGTGCTAAGCTTGTCGAAGCACCGTTCTTCCTTCTACCGCCCAGCAGAACGGCCCTTCGACAAGCTCAGGGCGAACGGAGTTCCTGCCATGACCCTCACCGTCGCCGTCCAGATGGACCCGCTCGACACGATCAACATCGCCGGAGACTCCAGCTTCGCGCTGATGCTCTCGGCGCAGGCGCGAGGCCACCGGCTGTTTCACTACACTGCCGACGCGCTCAACTATTCGGCCGGGCGGATATGGGCCAGGGCTCATCCGGTGACGGTGCAACGCGTCGACGGGACCCACTTCACCTTCGGCGAGCCCGTTTCGCTCGATCTCGGCGACGCGGCGGACGTCGTGCTGATGCGGCAGGACCCGCCGTTCGACCTCGGCTACATCACGGCCACCCACCTGCTGGAGCGCATCGCCGACCGCACCTTGGTGGTCAACGACCCCGCCAGCGTCCGCAACGCACCCGAAAAGGTGTTCGTCCTCGACTATCCCCAGTTCATGCCGCCGACGCTGGTCACGCGCGAGCTCGAGGAAGCGCGCGCCTTCCTCGCCGAGCACGGCGCCATCGTGGTCAAGCCGCTCCACGGCAACGGCGGCAAGGCGATCTTCAAGGTGGAAGCGGACGGCCTCAACCTGTCGGCGCTGTTCGAGGTGTTCAACCAGACCTGGCGCGAGCCGCACATGGTGCAGGCGTTCCTCCCCGCCGTCGCCAAGGGCGACAAGCGCATCGTGCTGGTCGACGGCGAAGTCGCGGGCGCGATCAACCGCTTGCCCGGCGAAGGCGAGATCCGGTCGAACCTCGCGGTGGGCGGATCGGCGGTGAAGACCGAACTCACCGAGCGCGAGCGCGAGATCTGCGCCGTGCTCGGGCCGGAGCTCAAGCGGCGCGGGCTCCTCTTCGTCGGCATCGACGTGATCGGCGGCGAGTGGCTGACGGAGATCAACGTCACCTCCCCCACGGGCATCGTCGCGATCGAGCGGTTCGACGGCACCGATGTGGCCGGCATGATCTGGGACGCGATCGAGGCCAAGGTGGCGGCGCGGAGGTAAGCGCTGCGGCTTTCATCCAGGCGGCGGGAGCGGAAAGACCCCTTGTCTGCCATGCGTTCATCCTCTCACACCGATGGCTCCCGATCAGCAGGCGTGGACATGCAAATGACCCGATCCGTGCCCCGCTTCCTCCGATCGGCCGGGGGGGCCTTGGCCACGCTCCTGATGACGATGGCGCTGCCGGCAACCGGTGCGCTCGCCGGAACAGTCCCCGGCGCCGGTTTCGAGGTGACGACCTACCGTCTCGCGCTCACCCCCGATGTCGCGGGCAAAACCGTCGCCGGGCGCGAGACGATCGTGCTCCGCGCGACGGCCGATGGAGTGCGGCGGCTCGGCTTCTCGAGGAACGCGCTGATCATCGACGGCGCGACGCTCAACGGCGCCCCCCTAGCCGTGAGCCCGGACGAAACCACCCTCGCCTTCGACCTCCCCAAGCCGCTGGCGCGCCGGCGCACGGCCAAGCTGGTGATTGCCTATCACGGCCGTCCCGCACGCGGCCTCGCGGGCTCGGCGACGTCGCTCTACACCAGTTATTTCGCGTGCGACTGGATGGTGTGCGTGCAGGACGCGTTCGGGGACAAGGCGGGCTTCTCGCTCGATCTCACCGTGCCGTCCGGGATGCAGGCGCTGTCGGTCGGACGTATGATAGCGAGGCGGCGAGGGCCGGCGGGCAGCGAAATCCAGCGGTGGACGGCGCCTCGCCCCTACCCCGCTTATCTCTTCGGATTCGCAATCGGTAAGTTCGCCCGCGCCGAAGACCAGGTAGGCTCGGCCAAGCTGACCTACCTCAGCGAGGTCGCTGACCCCGCCGAGCTCAAGCGGCGCTTCGCTGAGACGCCCGAAATGGTCCGCTTCCTGTCCGCCAAGGCTGGCGTGCCGCTTCCGGTCGGCGAGTACAGCCAGCTGCTGGTCGCGGGCGACGAGGCGCAGGAGGCGGCAAGCTTCTCGGTGCTCGGCACGGATGCGCTGCCGACCAGGCCCGGCGACCCGGCCGAGGATTGGGCAATAGTTCACGAGCTCGCCCATCAATGGTGGGGCAACCTCGTCACCTGCGCGACGCTGAAGGATTTCTGGCTCAACGAGGGCATCACCACCTTCATGACCGCCGCATGGAAGGAGCATCGCTACGGGCGCGCGGCCTACCGGGCTGAACTCGATGGCGCGCGCAGACGCCTCGACACTGCACGGCAGGCGGGCTTCGACAAGCCGCTGGCCTGGAGCGGCGCCTACCCTTCACTCCGGGTCCGCCGCGCCGTTCAGTACAGCAAGGGCGCGCTGTTCATGGACCATCTCCGCACCGTGCTTGGCGAGCACGCCTTCTGGGGCGGCCTGCGACGCTATACGCGCGCACATGCCGGCGGGACGGTGACGAGCATCGACCTCGAACGCGCGATGGAAGGCTCGAGCGGGCGCCGCCTGCGGCCGCTGTTCGTCGAATGGGTCTTCGGTCCGGATACCCCCGCCAGCGACCCAGCGCCGTGGCGCGCCGTGCTGTCCTACACGCGGCAACCCTGCGACAATGCCGAATCGCTCTTTCTCAACACCGCCGCGCTCGCCCTCAAACCCTGGCGCACGTTCGCCTTGTGGGTGCGACTTTTTGTGACCTTTCAGGCTCGCGGGTGCGCGTTGCGATAGACGTCGAGCAGGTGCGCGGCATCGACCGCGGTATAGATCTGCGTCGAGCTGAGGCTCGCATGCCCCAGCAGCTCCTGCAGCGCGCGCAGGTCCGCGCCGCGCCCGAGCAGGTGAGTGGCGAAGCTGTGCCGCAGCGCATGCGGCGTAGTCCGGGCGTCGAGGCCGAGCCGCGCCCGCGCCGCCCGCACCGACCGGCGCACCACCGCTGGCGACAGGGGCCCGCCCTTGGCGCCGCGGAACAGCGGCTCGGTACGGCCGATCGGCCACGGCGCCTGCTCGGCATAAGCCTCGATCGCTTGGCGCACCTGCGGCAGCAGCGGCACCAGCCGGGTCTTCTGGCGCTTGCCGGTGACGCTCAGCGTCTCGCCCAACGGCAGCACTCCGCCGGGGAGTGCCATCGCCTCGCCGATGCGCAGGCCGGCACCATAGAGCAGCAGCAGCACCGCCCAGTCGCGCGCGCCGATCCATGGCTCGGCCGCATCTTCGGCGACCTCCTCTGCCAACGCCACCGCTTCGGCGGGCGAGATCGGCCGCGGCACGCCCTTCTTGACCCGTGGCCCACGCAGCCGTGGCGGCGCCTCCCCGCCCGCCCAGGCGAGAAAGCCACGCACTGCCGACAGCTCGCGCGCCGCCGACGCATTGCCCAGCCCCTCACCGCGACGGAATGCGAGGAACGCGCGCAGGTCCGCCGCCTGCGTGCCGGCGAGCGACGCGCGGTCTGCCGCCGCGCCCCAATGCTCTGCAAGAAAGGTGGTCAGGCGCGTCGCGGTAGCCGCATAGGCGCGCACCGTATGCGGCGACCGCCGCCGGTCACGCGCCAGATGCGCGGCCCATTCGCCCGCCAGATCGACCCGGTTCATGCGCGGCTTGTGCCGGACGGTCGCACCTCGGCAAAGAAAATTAACGGGCCTGTGCAATGACGTCACCATGGGAGACCAGGCTGGCATATTCGCTGAAGGCGACGAGGACCGCCGGCTCGCCACGCTCCATGCGCTGGCGCTGCTCGACAACGCGCCGCAGGGGGAGTTCGACGCGCTGGTGGCGCTGGCGGCGGAGTTGCTGGCGGTGCCCAGCGCGATGCTGACGCTGATCGAAAGGGACCGGCAACGGGTCAAGTCCCAGGTCGGCGGCACTCTTGGCACTGTCCCGCGCGAGTTCGCGTTTTGCGACCATACCATCCGGCGCGACGCGGTGCTGGTGGTCGAGGACGCGCAATTGGATCCGCGCTTCGCCGCCAACCCGTTGGTTACCGCGCCGGAAGGCGTGCGCTTCTACGCCGGCGTGCCAATCCACGCACGCGACGCCGACGGTGCCCGGCATGCAATCGGCGCCCTGTGCGTCACCGATCGCAGCCCGCGCGCGCTGGGCGAGACGGAGCGGCACACGCTGCTCAACCTCGCCACGATCGCGGAGGCGATGATCGGCGCGCGGGCCACGGCGCTCAAGGCGATCGACATCGCGCGGCAGGCCGAACAGCTCGCTACCCACCTTGCGCAGCAGGATCGCGTTTTCCGTCAGGCGGAGCGGCTGGCGATGATCGGGTCGTGGCGACTGTCCCTCGTGGACAATCAGATGGCCTGGTCCGAGGGCGTGTCACGCATTCACGGGCTGCCCCCCGGCAAGGTGCCGCCGCTGGAGCGAGCGCTCGATCACTATCCCCCCGATGCCCGCGCCCGGGTGTCCGCGGCGATCGGCCGAACCGTCGAAACGGGCAAGCGGTTCGATTTCGAAGAGGATTTCGTCACTGCCCAGGGCAAGCCGCGGCGGGTCCGCTCGCAGGGCGAGCTGGAGCATGCCAATGGTCAGCCCGTCGCTTTGGTCGGCGTATTTCAGGACATCACAGAGCGCCATGCGCTGGAGGCCGCGTTGCGGCGCAACGCAGACACCGATTCGCTGACATCGCTCGCCAACCGCGCCGCCTTTGACCGCGAACTCGAGCAGGCGATGGAGCGCGCGCAGCAGGGTGGTACCCCACTGATGATGCTGATGGTCGACCTCGACGGCTTCAAGGCAGTCAACGACACCCTTGGCCACACCGCGGGGGACGACGTGCTTCGCACGGTTGGCGATGCG
>Ga0210040_10001503_pt1 | contig 35073 bp, 29 predicted proteins | sample CryGeyCG12114_NA_FD_185462 | JGI IMG/M metagenome (GOLD analysis project Ga0210040, IMG submission 185462) | Groundwater microbial communities from aquifer - Crystal Geyser CG19_WC_8/21/14_NA (SPAdes) (version 2) | ecosystem: Environmental > Aquatic > Deep subsurface > Groundwater | place: USA...
CCCCTCAATAACAATAACCACACTCTCAGCATCGCCCCTCTCCGCATCCCGTTCCCCCTCCACCTCTCGCACCGTGCCCAAGCTCGCACTCGCAAATCTCGCCCGCCGTCGAAACCCCGCCATGCGCCCTCCAGACCCCGATGCCTTTCCCAACCCCAGCCCCTTCCTCCCCAACGAAAACACGCCCACGAACCGAACAAGATAAACACAGTACCCAAGATACCCGACCAAAACCACAAACCCCAACACGACCTTGCCCACACTAAGCTCGGACACGCCGCCCATCCGGTGCCCGCGAATCTGCACGGGGCAAATCTGCTCCGCACCCGGCGATCCGCCAAACGTCGCGATCTCGCAGTTGATCCAGAACAGCTGCATGGTCAGCCAGCCGAGGCAGAGCAGCGCGCTGGCGCTGAAGCTGAGGAGTGTGCCGATGCGGCGTCGGGTGACGAGCCCGCGGGCGTCAACATCTGCGCCTGCGCGGAAGCGGAGCGCGTCGCCAAGGCGGGTGTGTTGGGTTGTCTGGGGGCGGATGAGGGAGGTGAGGAGTTCGATGGTTGTGTGCAGCATGGTTAGGAAGGGGAGGGTGGCGGTGTAGAAGGTTAGCGCTGCCATTGCGGAGGTGGTGCTGAAGCGTTGCTGGTTTGAGGCGTCTTCTGCTAGGGCTGCTTCGATGGATGGGTTGTTGGAGTTGGAGTTGGACTGGGGTGTGTCTCTGGTTAGCATTGGTGTGCTTGTTGGGGCTGACACGCTGAGGAGTGAGATTGTGCTTGTGGTTGTGGTGGCTCCTGGGGAAGCGGCTGCAGCTTGTGCGGCAGTTATGTTGTCTGAGTGTGGAAGGGCGGCGCAGTAGGCAAATATGGTGGAGAGGATGATCATTGTGAAGGAGAGGATCAACAGAGTGAGTAGAATCCATTGGCGTACTCGCTTGGTGGATGTGACTCTCTTCTTTAGGGTTGGTTCGGGTGGTTCTTCGATGGACGTGACTGTGACATTTGTCTCTTTACTTGGCTTGGATTTGGCGAAGTTGAATTTGAGGTTCTTTTTGGAGTCTGCGTCTTTGGCCACCGATGTTGGTGGGGGTGGAAAGTATAGCGGCTGGTTTGTGGCCGAGTTGGTAGACATTATGACTTTGTTATGTTGCTTGGTGTGCTATGTTGTTGATGGCTGTCCTCGGTGATGCTAGTGTGGGCGTCCAGCGTCCGAATAGTATGGATAGATAACTCCCGAAAATGCAAAGTGCTAGCACAAAAAGAAAATCGTTAACCACAAAGGAAATAGTAGAAAGCAACAAGAGTACTGGTTTAGAGACGAGGAGGAGGAGGAGGAGGAGGCATGTGTGTTGTATATTGACTATGTTTACCGGCACGTCATGGCCGCGTTGAGGTCGGGCGCATAAGGTCAGAATTTGGCTCAAGGTGGGGAGCATGTTATGAGCCGCGCCCAGCAAGTTTTTGCCTGGCAAAGCAATCTTGGACCGTGTATGGGATGCCGCCAAGTACTCCAACGTAGTGCTGTTGGTCATACATGGTAGGACGTCGGCGGCCGCGGTACAGGCCGGAACCTATTTTGAGAGAAGGCAGACTTTTAGAAGCGGCACCTGCATCAAGGACGACATCTTCTACACCAATCAAGCACAATTGTGCTGCGGATGTATCAGGCTTGATGCATCTGCCACCACTCAAACCGGTGCCGTTGGCGGTAGACGCTGCGATTGGTTGTTGCGCGTGTAGCAGATAGGCGCGTACCTGAAACTCGATGAGGTTTCAGGTTCCAGCCGGTTAGCCTTCAAGCTTGGCAGAAAGCGGCGTGCTGCACGTGATTGGTATTGCTGTATTCATCTTAGCGTCAGATCTTGAGACTACAACGGCCAACTCGAAGTGTTCCCTTACCCACCGCCGCACCGCACCCTCCTATGTCTTGTTAGCCACTCGATCAGTCTTTCAGCACTCAATGCGCTCATTAGAGGCGCACGAGGCGCTTCTGGTCTTGGGATTGACACATTCACCCTATCGTGTCCGTGCCTTCACAATAATCTGCAGCACAGCCCTCAATCGTTGTCCGAGTCCAAGTTATGCTGCTTGCAAGACGTCCTACATGGTCTAGCAGATAACGGTGAAAGTCACCATAGCTACGAACCCCAAGGGTAGATGGAAGGATGCCGCTGTAATGAGAGCCGTCGGATACTGCTTCGTTACTTTGTATTTGAGACGAAATTATAGCTTGGAGCACCTTGCCGATGACGAGTTTGAGGGCTGATAGTACTATAGGCTTGTCAGTGAGTGCAGCCGTCGTGGCAGTGGTGTTGCTCGGGACCCGTTCTCGTAGCGAGCTTTATCGATTCGATCTTGTGGGGTGAACTCTCCAACACGCAAACTTCCATCATGGCATTTTTGCACAGCAAGTGGCTGGGCGAAGCAGACAACGTTCAGCCATTGTGAGGAAATGGCGTGCCATGCTGTGGCTTAACAGACATCGCATTGTGTTCTCATTGTCCACATTGAGTCTAGGTGGTGGGAGACCCGTGCTCTCGTTCGCGATCAATGCCCATAAGGTAGCTTATGTCGAAGTGTAGCGATATCGGCCAGAAGCATCGTCTAAGGGTAACAGTTGGTTCAAACTCATGCTTTCGCTTTGCCGCCTTCCTTCTTCTCCCCAGGCTGTATTCTCGCCATCATCTCTTCCCGCTGCATCAAGTGGCCCACTCTTTCTAGCAACTGCAACAGCCCTCTCATGCTGCTCGACCACTCATCGAGGACCTCATCTGGACCTCTCTTGACCTCAAAGCTGACAACTCTGGCAGGTCTGTCGATCCTAGCATAGACAGTCTTCTTCGTGACCAGATCACTGATATACTTCTCGGTCTCTTCTTCCGACAAATCTAGCAGCTCGCACAGTCTTGTGAATGTAATTCTTGTGTAGTACTTAGCCACCACCCGCACGTTGTGTTCTATGACGCGGTGTCTCAAGGCTTCATACCGAGTGTTTGCTTTGGGGTCTTTCGAGTCCTGAGTCTTGGAGAAAATGTCAGTACTACACAAGTGCTTGCCAAATCGTTCTTCGACCATAGGCCAGCGCATAAGCTCGTCGATGGTGAATTGTTTTAATAGTGCTTGGTCTTTCGGTACTTCTTCGTTTCGAGAATCTTGGTTGATACGGTGTAGAAGATCGGACTGCTCATTGTCGTAGGGTGCAAGGAGGACGAAATAGATGACTCGTTGTAGGACAGCTCGTAATTGCTCTGGGTTGTTCTCCACCGACTCTGTATCCAGGACTTGCCTATAGTTCTTGCAGACGTCAAGATACTTGTCTTCCTGCTTTGCAAGGGTGATTTGCTGCTCGTAGAAGCGGAGCTTTAGATCTGTGACATCGTCTTCCTGGACCGGAGCTTCTTCGTCAGGGCCTCGCTTCTTCTCGGCCTCTTCTCGCTCTTTCTTCTCCTTCTCCAGCTGCTCTAGCGTCCTCGTCGGCTTTCGTGCAAAGTACCTCGTGCTAATCTTCCTGCTCAGAATGCTGGCCTGCGTCCAGTCCTCGCTCTCGATGCAGAGTGCAACCTGTTCTAATATGAATTCTGTCTTTTCTCGCCTTGTCATCGATCCGAATGTCTCGACTTGTAATTCACACAGGATGTCTCGTGCAGCCTTGACGTCGCCTTGCGACTTCTTGATGTCTGAAAGAACTCGGGTGACTCTTGCTCGTTCCACTTCGACGAAGATCTGACCACTGTTAGCACTGAGTTATCCTGGCGCGATCATCTATCATACCTTGCCTTCTGTCACCGTCCGTAGGGTTTCGATGACGGAGAGCTTAGTCTCAACACTCGGTGTCTCATCCAGGAAGCCAAAGACAACCTGGACCATCTTGGTGATAGCCTGTTTGAGCTGACCATGTTTCTTCGACAGCAGAAGCACTTGCTCGTTCATGTAACTCCAGTCTCCAGCATTCTTGCATATCGTAACGATGGCAGTCAATACCCTTGACGTTGTAGCCAGATCTGAGGATTGTCGAGACTGCTTCTCCAGTGAGGTGAGCTTCTCAACGGCCTGTTGTAAGTCCTTTTTGGCTAATGACTCTGCCTCTGGGATGATCTTGTCGGCATCTTTGGTAAAGTCCTTCTCAGGCTTGAAGAGAGGATTGTCCGCCATTTGGAAGGTCCTTGATGTAAGCTTTTCGATTTCTTTGCGAACTGCAATGTCTATCAAGCACCGTGATTATGCGAAGCCTGCTAACAATCACAATTCTGTAGTTGGTTCAGTAGCGTAATGAACATGCATCTGTTAATTAGAGGCGGGCGAGGCAGTAACAGCATTGCGCATCGCACCTGCGGCGAATGGAAACCGCGGTGGGTCTCGTCTTAGCGTCATGAGACTGGCCTTGCTGTGCTGCCTCAGGCTCTCGATTTAGAGGCGAGGAATTTCGGGCAATTACTACCCAGGGCGTAGACGTCAGGTTTTGAAGTTAACAATACTCCCAAGATGTGGTATAATCCGTACTATCTTCGTCTGCTCATGAGCCGTTATCATGTACCATATAGCCTCTACATAATCTATTCAAACAAAACCGCCCCCAAGCCCAGCTGTTGTTCGGTTTAGGTAGCAGCTTCAAGGTAACCGCCAGCCTCCAGCATCAGCACGATCTGGTGGACAATCGATCTGACAGATTGCTTCTCCACATCGACCGTGAGCTCAGCATCCGCTGGCTTCTCATATGGGTCGTCAACACCCGTGAAGTTCTTGATTTTGCCTTCCCGCGCTCTCTTGTAGATACCCCGCTTGTCAGTCTTCTCGGCAAATTCTACGCCTGTAGCAACATGTACCAGGAAAAAGCTCCCATACTGCTCGACCATGTGTCGAGCGTCCTTTCTCGCTTGGTCGAAGGGTGCAATAGGTGCAGCGATCACTGCAGCTCCAGCTTTGGTGAGCTCAGAGGCCACGAAAGCGATTCTGGCAATGTTGGTGTCTCTGTCTTCCCGGGTGAAGCCGAGCTCAGCTGATAACTCGTGACGAACCGTCTCTCCGAGCAGCAACGAAACCGACCGACCACCTTGCTGGTTGAGTGTAACTTGCAGAGCACGAGCAATGGCGTCCTTGCCTGAGTTCCACAAACCGGTCAAAAAGATCGTGAAACCTTGGCTGTATCTTGGAGGATTCGACTCTCGCAAGACCTTGACGACTTCAGGATAGGAGAACCACTCCGGGATGGGTGCGCCCACCTTGAGACGTCTTCGAAGTTCTGTGCCAGAAATATCAAGTGTCTTCACGCCTGCTGCTACCTGATCCTTTGGTTGGTATTCATCGGCATCTGGCAAGTATGTCATCTGCTGGAACTCAACAACTTCGATGCCGAGCTCTTTCCTGTATTTCTCGATAGCTGTCTGCGCATCGTATGGTCCATAGAAGTCGACGCCTTTGCTGTTCTTGCCTGGGCCAGCATGATCACGTCCAACGATAAAGTGTGTCGCACCGTGGTTCTTGCGAATGATAGCATGCCAGATGGCTTCTCGTGGACCACCCATACGCATGGCGAGGCCAAGCAAACCCAACACGGCCATGCCGTTGGGGTACCGTGGCATCAATGCCTGATAGACTCGGACCCGAGTGAAGTGGTCAATGTCGCCTGGCTTAGTCAAGCCAACCACAGGATGGATGAGCACATTGGCTTGTCGATCTCTTGCAGCCCTGACAGTCAACTCTCTGTGAGCTCTGTGCATAGGGTTTCTAGTCTGGAAGGCCACTACCTTGGTCCAGCCCAGCTTGTCGAAGTGTATCCTCAGCTCAGCCGGCGTATATCGTAGGGCGACATAGTCGTAGTGGTTAAGCTTGTTGACCGCATCGACGTTACCACCAATGTACAACTCTTGGGTCTGCTTCATGAGGTACTTGATAGCAGGATGTTCTGGATCACCGCCAAAGACCTCTTTCGCTTCCTTTTCCTTGTCTGGTTTGTAGATATCGTCGATGTTAAGGATAGCAAGATTTGAGTCGTCTCTAAAGTCTCGCAGAGTGACTCGACCGCCGGCCTTCAGATCAAGAGCCTGGACTTGCTTAGGTGAGATATCGAGGCAGATTGGCATAGAGAACAGAACACCATCCTTGAGTCTGAGGTTCTCAACGACTCCATTGTAGTCCTGCTCGTTCATGAAGCCCTCGAGTGGGGAGAAACCGCCATTGAGGATCAGTTCGAGATCGCACAGCTGTCGTTCATTGAGAACAATGGCCGGCAGAGTCTCAGACTCTTTCTCAAGCTCGTCGTGTCTGGGGGCATCTCGAGCCAGGAGATCCTTGAGGGTACCTCCGTGTGGTGGGTTAGCCATGTTTGGTGGTCAAAAACGTCGTATAGAGAAGGGAATAGATGCTTTGCGACGCAGGCTGGAGGGTCAATATGGGAAAGAGCAGACCAAAGTCCGATAAGCAAGGTAAATAATAAACTATCGAGGGCGAGCCAGCTGTACGCGGTAACACGGTAACGTATGAACGGGCAGAAAAAATGTCTGGCACGGTATGTCGCAATAATGTTGGAGTCCTAACAGCCATTGGGAGTGGTAGAAGGTTAGCATCCGGACACCATGACTGGTGATGAAGCGGACCCACTCCGATCCCGTAGCTGTTTTAGGGACAGAGTCCCTTGCAGATAGAGCTCCGGAGGTAAACGAACGTGACGACAATCCAGTCGTGCGAGCAACCTGAAGGGAAGGCGTGCAATGGCTGTTGAATACGAAGTTAGCGGCACAGAAGGATGCAACGACGCACACCGCGCCGTCGCGCATCCCTAGCACCCCTCTTTCGCTTGGCGCGCTACAGCTTACGACCGCAGTGCAACGACGATAAGTCAATCATCGATAATTATCGTACATCTTGTGGAGAATCACTGCTTCAAGTAGGAGTAGTATCGTGTTGACTTGTTCTCATTTATTTCATGCTCAGCTCACTGGCTTGAGCTTTCTCGTCACATTTTCGTGCTACCTTCGTGGGGTTACACATCGCAAGAAACGCTGACCGCTCCGCCGGATATCTAATGCAATGTCTATGCCGGAATAGTGGCATGCAATCCACAATAAACGAGCCCCTTGCCGACGCGTCGACACCGATCGGGCCCATGAAACGCCGTCGCTATGCTTGATAAGACTTAGAACAGAGACTTTTTGTTGTTAAGAGGAGGGAGGTGATGCAGGTTCCTCTTGAGAAGCTTTGTGCAGCGCTTCTGTCAAAGCTTCTCTTTCCCGCTTCTTTTCCTGCTCCAGCAAGAACTGGGCATACTTGGACCGCGGGTTGTGAATACCGCACTCTGTCTTTTGCTGGCCCTTCCATCGGCCCGATCGTTCATCTTCGCCCTCAGCAACAGGCTGCGTTGAGTGCCAGTCACCCACGCTTTTGTACCCTCGATCAAGGAGCCCGTTGTACGGCACGTCATTGTCGGTAATGTATTGCTTGACTTGCTGGAAGGTCCAGTTTGCTAGGGGATTGATCTTAATCAGGCCGGCTTCGTCGACTTCGATGATGGGTAGGTCTCCTCGCTTGCCGCCCTGACTTCTTCTTCGACCAGTCAAAACGGCATTGACGTTCAACTCCCGGTATGCTCTCTCGGCAGGCTCTACCTTGACAAGGTAGTCATACCGGCTGTCATCGGTATCCCACAGCTTCTCGCCGTACTTGTATGCGAATTCGTCCGCTGTGTCTACCCCCGCAGGTTTGGTCACGTGCACATTGATGAGAGGATAACGATCTCGGACTTTGTCCACCAAGTCGAGTGTTTCTTGAAAGTGGTGCAGAGTATCGATAAATATCAGGTCGACCATCTGTGGCCGCGGAATCTTGAGTTTGGAGAGCATGTCGAGCGTTACCAAGCCAGTCAACCCGAATGCTGTTGTCTGGAACAACTGTGGCAGAGAAGTAATACACCATCTCAGTACATCTTGAGGCTCGAGGAACTGCAACTGTCTGTTCAGGAATTGAAGGTGCTTCTTGGTGAACATGATTGGTTCTTGGTCTTGTTGTTGCTGTTGTTCGTCGTCACTGCTGACAGAGGCGTAGCCCGAATCTATTGGCGAGCTTCGAAAGGCTGCACTTCCCGGAGAGGATGATCTAGACATGGTCGTGATGGTATTGAAGATATCAATGAGGTCAATGAGCGCGGAGGTGGCCAATAGTGTGGGAGGTGGTGTGTATATACAGAACAGAACGATGTGAGAGGGAGCTGGAAGAAGAATACCTACCTTGGCTCGGTTTACAAATCAACATCATCATGGACGAATATTGCGTGCTCAACAGCCTCACCAGCCCCGGCCAGTCATCTCGTCGCAGTCGAGAAAGGCTGGAGCATGCCCTTCCAGAACGGCCAGACATTTCTCCTTCCAGTTTTGCGTGCGGCACTGATCACGCAATTTTGAGCTAAGCCTTTTTCGGGGGTACAAAGCATGGTCGGAAAAAGTTGTGATCAGAGTCAAGCATCGTGATTGATCGGGAGCGAGAAATACTGGAGCCGACTGCCACCGCAAGTTTGTGATCTCAGCTGTGATGCGTCTTCTCCTCGACGGCACTTGGGACAACTGTTGCATGGTTGAGACCCTATTTCCGCTCAGACTTCAGTGCCGTATCTTTGCGGCTGCGTCACTCAGTAGAAAGTTTTTCGAAGCACGAGCCTTGCGTTGTGCCTGGGGACCAGTACGTGCGATGTAGCACGACTTTTCTCGCCAGAGGCAGGTCTCATGGCCAATGCATGAATAGAAAATTTTCGATCGTACTAGCAGCGATGAAAAGATACGCAAAGAGAAAAATGCCTCAGGCAAGGAGAATGACGTAGTGCTTAGATATACAGAATGGCAAGGCATCAAATCCGAGCCCAGAGGTACCTAGTGGCCGATCATTCCGTGCTGGTCTGCTGCGACAACTTCGAAAAGTGGTACTCGAAGTTGTGCTTATGATACGGCTCTCATTGAAGCGGTACTCCCGCCTACTGAAACCATCGCGTGGCGAGTTTTTCATCCTGATGAAGGATTCTTTTGTAAAACAGCACCTCAAAAGCAGGGGATAAATTTACCTGAAGCTAGAATGGCCCGCGGCAGACTTTTGCGCATTGTGCTGACAGCACCGTGCCGGCGATTCTGATGATTAATGACCGACAAACCGTCAAAAACCAATCTGTGAAGACTTGACTGCCTAGGTGTTCTTGCAAGCTTTTATCGCAATCGCACTGTGGGTGGCACACGCCTGCCACTGCGTGAATTGGTGCCTGAATGCCCTGCAGGGTGACGTAGTGCGGTTAATGTCCCCTGTTGTTGTCTCCCCCTTTAGGGGGAGGCGAAACCACGCTAAATATCGCTCAACCTGCCTGGCTTGCCCAGGTAGGTTGAGCGAGATTTAGCGTGGTTTCCGGCAAACTTGCTTTGCGCAGCAACCCCGGCCGGGAGGCCAGACTTTCTTACGCGCAGCGCCTAATACCAACACTATTTGGTATTAAACTTACTTGCGCAGCAGCGGCCGATAAGCCAGACTATCTTACACGCAGCGCCTAATACTAACACTATTTAGTATTAAACTTACTTACGTAGTAGCGGCCGATAGGCTAGACTATCTTACGCGTAGCGCCTAATACTAGTAATAAGACTATACTATATAAAGAAACTATCTTTAATTTAATATACTAGCCCTACTCTCTAGTATAGAACTTATTCTTCCTTCTTATTATACGTATAGTCGACTATCTATAGTACTATAAGGCCTTCGCGCTCTCTAGCTTATCTATATACTTAGAGTATAAAAATAAGGTATCTTCTATATTAATTCAAGTAACGGTATCCTTTAATTCCCTTATTGAATTAGTAGGTAGATAGTTCTCGTTTCTCTTAAGAATATATATTCGCGTTAATTAACTCTTTACTAATTTACCTACTAGGCTTAAGATACTATTTATAAATCGTAATAGTTTTAGAGTATCGTCCCTCGATATCGTTACTATTCGCGATATAATATCCTCCTCCTTATTCGAACTAACTCTAAGAGCCGTATCTTTCGTAGACTCTTCTACCTTTTTTAACTAATACTACGCCTTTATATATTCTATATAAATCGCTATAGTATTTAAGTACTCGTTATCTAGTTTTAGCTTCTTCTCTTCGCACTTTAAATAGGCTATAATAGTATTTTATATACGTATATCTAAGTACTTTTAGTATATTATCCCTAGCTATAAATAGATATTTTCTTCGATTAGTTCTAGCTCCCCTTTCTAGACTAGTAATAGGTATACCTCGTAGAAACCTTAATTATTAGAGATAAGTTAATAATATTCGTTATATATTATAGGTTCTTCGTACGATAGTAGTATATATATTTAGTATATCTCTTCCCCTTTTCGTTTTTTTAACGGCGTAGTTTCGGTTATTAATAAAGTATTAGTAGTATTTATACTATAACTTAGTTAGTACGCGCTTCTCTATACTCGTATAGTATAATACCTACTATATAGTTATATCGTAGATACTCGTTAACGTAATTATAGTAGTAGTAGGTCTTTAATCTAAGTTAGTTATTACTAATACTTATTCCTTAAGCGACTATTACTACTATTAGAATATACTATCGTCTACGCTATTACTACTTATCGCTCGCCGTATTCTTTAATATAGTTCGATCGAAATATTAGTAGTAGCGTATAAAGCTATAACGTCTTTATACTATAGTAGTTCTATAACGCCTAGCTATTCTTATATAAACTTAAGTATCGCCTTATCTTCTCGTAAAAGATCGTTTATAGTAAATAATTATTATAAATAAATATAAGTTAGCGAGTAATAAGTTAAGAGGTTATAAAAATTAAAGAAAAATAAATATATTTACTTTACTATATTACTTTACTTTTATATATCTCTATAGTAATATACTATCTTCTTCTTCGCCTAAGCCTTAATATCCTTTATCTTCTTAACTATTTTAATACATCCTATTAGTTTCTTTAGTAAAATTATTATATCTAAAGTCTTAGCTAAATAGTTAGTAAGTAGAATCTATATCTATTTTAATCTATAATCGCGCCTTATTCGAAGTTTATATACGATTCTCGCTCTATACTTAGTCTTAACTATATTCTCTTACTATCGCTATTCTAGGATACTCTACGATATATTTAAATATTTAATAAGAGAGTAATAGTTATACCTTTATTCTTAAAACTTATAATAGCTAAATCGATATAGTTATATATAATCTAATATATAAAAAGAACTATTAGTATTCTTACTTTAATAAAGCCGGTAAGACTATTTTTTAAATTAAAATAGTTACGCTTAATTACGTTTATAATAGATACGCGAAGAATCTAGGGTTTTTACTTTATAAGTAAAAGGAGTTTTTATAGTAGATCGAGTTAGCGAATAAAAAGACTAATACTATCGTATTAAAATATATATAAGAATATATTAGACTAATAGTTAAGTTGTAGTTTACTCGATTATATAAGAAGGGTATTTAGGTCTTTTTATACGAATTCCTCTACTACTTATATAAAAAGAATAAAGCTTCGAATAATTAGTACTCTAATATCTAATTTTATTCGTAGGCGGCTTATCTAGTAAGTTAATTAGGTTAGAATAGAAGCGTTAAAGTATATAATTTCTATCTTTTAATTATACTAGCTAATACTTCTAGTCTTTACTACTTATTCTTTACTACTATTACCTTATTCTTAGCTTAAGAACTTCTATTAATACTTATAAAGACTAATATACACTCGAAAATCTTTAAGCTATTCGAGCTACGCTTCTTTAATAATAGGATATCGATCTAAATAATTTTCCTAACGTCTCTTCTAGGGAGAACGAGTTATAAAGACCGCTATTATATAAGTATTAATTTACGAAATTACCGCTTAGATTTAAGGCCTCTTACGGCCGTAAGAGATAAAGACGGCTTATAGTTAATCGAATATCTATCTTAGTTACTACTTCTATCTCGAGTTCTAGTATACCTACCTCTTCGCTTAAGTTTAACATCTTATCTTTATTATTACGCGGCTTCCGCAGTTAATACGCCTTCCTCTCTTACTTTTCTATTCTTCCTCGTCTTACCTTACGCCTATATTATTTTATCTCTACTACCTCTATAATAATAACGATAATAAGGATAATACTATACCTCGCTTAAATCTTTTAATATAGAGTATCGATACCTCGAATACTATTATAAACTACGTTTCTTCTTTTAGTTTCTCTAGTTTCGTTACTAAAGAGGGAAGTAGAAAGACGTATAAGTTTATAGTTCTCTCTTTTAACTAGCCCTAACCTTATAGATTCGAAATCCTACCTTTTAAAACTATAGTTACCGCTTTTCTCTACGAACGAGTTCTTAGCGATTAATACCGCTATAGTAATACGAGAGAACTCTTACTTAAATATCTACTTATCGAGATTAGAACACTTCGTAGAGCCTTATATAGTATATATAATATAATTCTTTTATACGAGATCCGCTATATTACCGACCTAGATATAGGCTAAACTCTTATATAAGGCCTTCTCGCTTAAGTTAATAGTTATATAAAAGCTCTTCCGCCTTTTATATTCTATACTAACCTTAAGCTACTAGTTATCCTACGTAATATATATATAAGGTATTCGTATATACCTATAAGCTAACTATACTATAGCCGAGGACGATAATAATAAGAAAGTTAAGTAGTAATAGTATTTTTCTAGTTTAGATATTAATAGATAATATAAGAGTTTATAATAATAGTTAAGCGAAAGCTAGATAACGAAGTATACCTATTAGAATTAATATTAAGTAGTATAATATATTATTAATATCGCCTATTCTTAAAGTATATCGTTACCTGCTTTTTTCGCCCTTATAATATAGATTTATTAAGTATTACTTTAAGGTATTAATATACCTACTTTACCTTTCTTTTTATAGGAAGGTACGCCTTATTCTAGCTACTTTATACCTTCCTTATAATACCGACTCTCTATAAAGGCTTTTTATCTATTTAAGTATTTACTATATTCCTTTATTACCTATATCGGCGGAGCTACCGCGATCGCTATAGCTACGCTCCTTTAGCTAAATACTACGGCTTATCTAAACTTAGCGATAGCTTCTTTTATTATAGGAACTTTCGCTTCTACGCTATATTATCCTTTTATTATACCGAAAGGCTCGCGCCTTATCGCCGCTTAAGCTATACGGCGAAAGTAGATTAATAATCGTATTCGGCTTCTAGTAAAAGATATTCTACTTACTAGCTATAATTATCGCACTACCTATAACCTTCGTAAATAGTAGAACGCCTAGAGAGACTTTTTAATTTACGAGCTAGAGTAAGAGTATATTTCTTCTTACTTTTAAGATACTTACTAATTATAGTTCTTTAGCTTTAAAATTAAGCCTACGCCTAATACTAAGAATACCTAGGATTAATAGTACTTTAATTTTCTTTAAGATATCGTTTAAATAACTATACCTAGATATAAGTAGTTTACGGTACTAGTAATTTAGACTATCTAAAGCGCTTAAAGCGTTCTTATCGCGGTTTTTAAGTATTAATATAGGTAGTACCTATTTAAGCGTATACTAATCGTCGTTAAAAGCTACTTAAAAATATAAGTCTAGTTAGGTTAACTTCGTTATAGGAGATCTCGAGATATTTCTTAAGTAACTTTTAATATCGTCTTAAAGATCGTCCGCTAATACCTTACTTACTATCTTTAAGAGAGAATTAATAGCTTAGATACCGCTATTCGTAATATTACTCTACTCTTTCTTTTTAGCTAAACCGCTATACGGATTAGTAATATCTTACCTACGGACTCTAAATATCCTTATAACTATTTAACCTACGGCGATATATATCTATCGCTTATAAGAGGCGATAATATCGATAGTATTACGTATAATATTTTATTTTAATTTACTAAAGGTAATAAGTATATTTAATTCTCCCCTACCGATTATACGCTACTAATACTTCCTAATAAGGACGGTACTAGCGACGCCTTCGTTATTCTACTCGAGCCGCTTATAGACGACGACGCCTACGTTAATATAGTAGTTATAATCCTTATCTTAGAACTATAATTAAACTTATTTAAGTTAGGTACTACTATTATTAAAATCCTTATCGCCGCTCGCTATTACCCTTAATAACGGATCGAATAGGTAGATAATAATACGCCGCTATTCGTTTAAACTAGAAGATTAGACAATACTATAATACCGCCTAAATAGGTTTACGGTTAAGTCGATAGACTTAAGTAACTCTTGTATTCTAAGTAGCTCTTTAAATTTAAGGTAATCTATAAGGTAGTAGGGTTATAAACCGCTATTCTTCCCTACGACTTACGTAGAGGTATAGCTCGCGACCTTACCGCTCTACTAATCGATATCTTCTATAATAGCTACGCTAGTATTGTAAGTAAGTTAAACGTCGAGCTTAATAGAGTAGTATAACTAACGACTATATTAGCGTACTTATAAATCCCTTAAATCGTATAATTATAAAGAGAACTATAGATTTATTCGTATTATTAGATATTACCTTTAGCTCGCTAAACCTTCGAAGTATATCGCGAGCTTATATTATACAAGTCGCGCGAGAATAAGGGACTAATAAAAATTCTCGTAGTATACGAAAATAAATTCGAACGGATATTCTATTATAGTATACGCTCGCTAACGAACTAGTACTCTTATCTCTTCCTATTATACCTATACTACCCGTTATAGCTACTTTATTAACCCTATAGCTACTACCTTTAATATCTATTTTCGGTAGCTTAACCGCTAGTTCGTCTTATACGAGTCGATCTACGGTATCTAGTAGCTTACTAGCTAGTAGTATTCTACCTATAACTAGTACTTCGGCAGCCTATATACCTTTTAGCAGCGTCGCTTTAATATCTAATACACCTAATACCGCTTCGCTATATCCTCCTTAAGCGCCTATAGCACCGGCGCCGATTACTACCGCTAATATATCTAAGCTTAAGTCGCCTAGCGACCTTTTTAAGGATAATCTAGGTCTAGCTTAGATTAATACGATCGACGATTTAGTAAAACTATAAGACCTTCTACGGTATACGTTATAATAATTCGCCGATTTCTTAATATTAAGTTAAATAAATCTAAAGATTAAGGAGCTATTCGCGGAGAATTGTATTCTCCCTTAACTTAAAGAAGCTAACGTACTAAGCTTTAGCGGATAAGCCGACGATTAAGCGACGTATACCTATAGACTCGATTAAAACATTATAAATATTCTTTATAATAGTAGTAATACTACGAATATCGAGTTATAGAACGAGATACTTAATAACCTTCTTTAGATCCGCCGCTAAAGCTACTTACTAGATACGTTAGTACTTCTATAAGGCCGTAAAGCAATTTCCTCTCGCTTTATCTCTATTAACGTATATAGATATAAACTTCTTAATACTACGAGGAGGCGGTTCGTTACGTAACTAGTACTCTCCTAGCCTTAATTAGACCTCTTAAGTATCTTTAACTACTATTACAATATCTACTAAGTCTTATAACCTATCGCTTATAAGTATTTCTTATATTAATAAAGCTAAGAACACTACGATTATATAGAGAAGAATCCTTAGTAGCTTTCGTAAGTCTCGCTTTCTACTACTAAGGATCGATATCTCTTAGCTTAAAAACTTTCTTTTAGCGACTAAGAGTAATAGCGAGCCGATCTTTAACGAGTTTTAGAAGTATACGGCCTATTTTAAATAAAATTATTAGTAGTAATAACTATATACTTCTAGTACCCTTTAATTAGCTACTTAATTTAGTATATAAATCTTACGCGTACTCGGCGTCTTCGGTTTATAGTAACGACGCTGTATATTATTTTCGAGATTCTTAATATACTGACTTAATTCTATATATAGTAGTTTAATATCGCTTCTTTCTATCGGATAATAAGTACCTACTCTATACGGCTCCTTTTAAGTTTCCCTCGCTAAACTATCTTATCTACTATATTTAGAACTATACTTTTTTTATAGCTTATAGTTAAATTAAGTACTGTAAAGAATAGGTGTAATTAGGCGTTATTATATACGGGTATAAACCTGTAGACCTTATAGAGAATTCTAAAAAATAGAGTAGCCGTATCCTTCTATATCGAGCTATTAAGTACTTTAAAGTTAACTAAATATATATAGTTAAAGATTGTAATTAACGATTTTAAGAATCTACTTCTCTCGCTGAGTATTTATATATAGACTATATAGAGTTTGAAGTTGGTCCTCTACCTTCTCGCCTAACCTTGAGATGTCTAATTGGGAATTGCGGGAATAAAGGTGGTTGTATTACAGGTAAGTAGATTATTGATGGATATGAATTTAGCTAAAAAGAATATTTACGTGACTACTTGATCGCGATACACTATTAGACCCGAGATATGTGGAACGCTTGGAGACCTTGTATTAAATAGATGAATACCTACTATTGAATACCTACTATTACTAATGCGTAGCAATCGGGCTTACTTGGAAGACCGCAGAAGTGAGTAGATGCATTAGTGGGTGGGGCCAGCTGTTGAAGTCCCCCGCCAGGGCAGCTGCAAGGTCCTGAGTCCCACCTCCCCACGCCTGAATTGTTACATGTGCACATGAGCTTTCCGACACAACATTTTGCGCGACACGCAAGCAGGCCTCTAATACAGCAATAACATGGACAGGGCTGCATCTCCGAAGTCCAAACGGCCGAGCTTTGCCAAAGGCTCCCTTGACCGCAGTTCATCCTACCTCGATGACCATCTGGAATACCGGGCTCAGACGGGACCTGCAACGAGTATTGATGGAATACTTGAGCAGCCGGCGACATTTAGCAGCAATGCTGTCTCGAACGTTTCTCTAGCTTCGAGAAAGAGCATTGTTGGTGCTATTGCTCCTTCTCCCATGCCAGAAGACATTACATCGGTGCACACCCTGTCGCATACGAATTGCATACAAGGAAACGAATCAGCTCCAAGGCTCGTAGCTACGCTTTACTACAATGCGGCACAGCCACGACATCCTCACCCACATCCCGACCAGTCACCTTATTCAAAGCCTAGTGATACCATCCCAGCACCCTCGATTGCCGAAGGCTTAGCCCCTACCAACAACATTTCAGACTATCCTCTTGAACCTCCAGGCCCGGAGCCTGAACCACTAGACCACATTTATGGCCCGTATATCTCCCAGTTATGTCTTACTCACTTCCTCGCAACCCTTGATAGCCTTCTCATCCACAACGAACCCGACCAACGCCGCTTGATCTCAACCCACCGATGTCTGGCACCAGACACCACAAAACCTCGCATAATGGAAGTCACCTTCTCACCACCCCCAAACCCAGAATACCTCCCATTTCATCTCCTCTCCAAACACGAAAGCATCTACAAGTTCGAGCGCGAATGGAACTGCGAAGTGATACTCCAGCCATCCTCCATCAAAAGACGTTACAAGCGCCTTTGCGTCTTCGATATGGACAGCACACTTATTCAACAGGAAGTCATAGACGAGATCGCCGCGTTCGTAGGGGTCAAGGATCAGGTCTCGGCCATAACAGAGCGCGCTATGAATGGCGAGCTCGATTTCTCTGCTAGTCTTAAAGCACGAGTTGCGTTACTGAAAGGTGTTCCTGCTGATGTTTTCGAACGACTGAGACCAAAGATTACAATTACGCCAGGCGCGTGGGAACTCTGTAAATGCCTTAAGTGGTTAGGATTCACTCTCGCTGTCTTATCTGGTGGTTTTCAGCCACTCGCTGATTGGCTCGCTGGAGAGTTAGGCCTCGATTACGCTTTCGCGAATCACCTCATTACCGATCCGGAGACGGAGACATTGACCGGCGAACTCGATCCTAACCAGCCCATTGTGAATGCGGAGCACAAGCAGATGCTGCTAATGAGTCTGGCTCATGGGAAAGGCATACCACTAGCGCAAACGATGGCTGTTGGAGATGGTGCAAACGACTTGCCAATGCTCAAAACTGCAGGGCTGGGTATCGCTTGGAGAGCCAAAGCGAAGGTGCAAATGGAGGCACCAGCAAGGTTGAACGTCGGCGAAAGCATGCTTGATTTGGTGTACCTATTGGGTTTTACAGAGGCTGAAGTGCAGGAAATGCTTGCTGATTGAACTATTGTAGGACTTTGAGCTCCTCCAAAGACCAAGTGGGGCACAAGTTGAGCAAGAACCTTATGGCCGCGTCGACTTCCGGTGACTTATCGCGAAGCACACGCTTCTATGCAAGTGTCTGCTTGCCCGTCAGAACCGCAGTACGCAGGTACCAAACGTGAAGTTGAGTTCATGATGACATGATAGACGGAGGCATGAAGAATGAATAAAAGAGATACCCCAGTAGCTTAGGAACCAATTCATGCGCTTCATGCGCTGCCGCGACGTGGTGTGAAGTCTTTGATCTGGTTGGTTAGGACTCTGCCTGGCCCCCGTCCCCACCCTCCAAACTAGCCAGCCGCCATCTGGTGCCTAGATAGAGTAGGCTGGCCCGTCCGTTCTACGACCCATAGCTCGTGCTCGTGCGTTCCTCGCTGCTGCCTCGTGCTTTAGCCAGCTCGAATTGCGCTTTCCGGTCTCCCAGATCGCGCCTTCTTGGTAGATTCGACAGCTCTGCTACATACAACCGAAAGGACGCAAGTTACACCTTCTTCGTCCCATGTACCATGTCACGTATGCTCTCTCGCCTACATGTTCAACGCTTCCACGCAGCGGGTTGGTTGCACTGCCCATGCGACGCACTCGTTAGCTCGCGACCGCCACAGTACACTTTGCATGAAAACTTCTCCAGAATCAAATGAGTATTTACTAATTGGTCAGGCGGAGATCTTGGCTAGCTTTCTAATACCTTCTGACACGATCTCAGCGCAGCAACAACTGCAAAAGCAAGCGCGGGACTTGCTGCGTACATCCCTGTCAACAACTTGGCGACTGCCATCTTGATCCGTTCATCCTTACCAGATACGTCGGCCATCGGGATCAAACTCATCGCGGGCGGACCAAGTGGCATGAGCATCATGGTAAACCACAGTATCCCGTCTGCATCCAGTAGCTTCGTGTTCTTGGCCAGTCCGTATATGATGGGGATCGAGACCAGAGCCCAGAAGATGTATCGTATCGCAAAAACGAAGGCTACGGCGGACCACGGTGTTCGTCCAGCGTGTACACTTCCCCTTTTCATCTTCCTCAATGAGCTTGAGAGCTTTACGCCAACGACGATGACTTGCAGGCTGACGAACAGCTCGCCTGCATTCTTGAGACTTGCTGTGAGCCAAGCTGTGAAGATTCCTCCTTCACTCGAGTCCGCGAAGAAAGCTGTGTGGAGAGCTGGGACAAGGCCAATGAGGAGACCTATGAGAGCGCCAATGAGTGGTGCGTTGAAAAAGGAATAGAGAGTGGACCAGACTGTTTTGGTGGTGTCGGTGAGTTGCGAAGGGTGTATATTATGCATGTGTAGGATGTTATGTGCTGTATTGTGGGTCATAGTTCCCGTCTGTGATTGGGCTTGGTTCACCCTTTCAGGCAACAGCGAGGTTGTCTCCTCTGGCTCTTCTTGCTGGCAGTCACCTGAGTTGCAGTTGCCATCATGGTAGTGGTGATTTGCATCGCCATTGGGCTGTCCGTTCGGTTTGCCTTGTCCTTCTTCATCGCCCTCGTCGTCGCTGTCCTCTTCCGCCTCACCAAGCAGCTTCGGACCTAACGCGAAGGTAAGACAATTGCTGACGACTGAACAGACCAGGAAGTAGCTCTGCGCGCGACTGATGGCGTCACTTGTGCTTTCGCCGTCTTGCAAGATCTTCTCAAGGATTCCAGTGCTCTCGAGAGACTGGGTGAGGAGTAGTGGCAAAGAGGTAGTGTTGTTGAATGTTATCGCAGGTGTTACCCAGGCGGGCAGCTTCAGCCATTTCACACCTACGAAGCCGATGACCATACTGACCATATTGTAGGAGATGGCCCACACTTGTAGATGTTAGACTCTTGTCAGAAGAAAGACTACGTCTTCGCAGGATATCACGTACCAACGATAGGTGCATAGTTTACCACGTTCTGTAGATTGAGTTCCTTGCCTACCTTCGTGATGAGTAGGAAAGGCAAGAACAGTTTGACAGACACCTGCGAGACTTTTTTGGCCGAAGCATTGTCGAGCAATCCAAATTGTGCTGCAATCACACCGTAGAAAATGACCAGGAGAACTGAGAGCGATGCCTGGAGCGCTCCGCTGAACGAGGTCAAAATGGTCGAGGCCATGTTCAGGTCGTCCCAATTTCGACGCGCAGCAATGATCGGAAGCACGGAACAGCGTACGCTTCGTGAGTCCGAGCAAATGGAACAGGAACAGGAACAGGAACAGGGAACTGAAGAAGAAGCATCTTGTCTGTGCTTGATCTGGAGATACCAATGCTTCGGCTATTCCTTATCGATTAGTTGCTTGATAGCTCGGACGGGTTGTGCTGAGGAGTATGGGGGGTCGTGCGTCATAGGATACTACTACCTAGTATGGGCAGATAAGGACGGAAGGGACCAATCGGAGGCTCAGTCCGCACTTGGAAACTGTTCACGTGAGCAGGTGACCATGACTAATCAAACGCACTATAGAAGCCTGAGGATGGATTTACTGTTTATACCATGCCTTAGGAGCGATGATCAGGACTTTGGACGGCAAAGATGCTTCAGACTGAGCCAGCACTTGCCAACTTATCTCCCTGCTCCTGCTCCTGCTCCTGCTCACGCTCAGCCACCCTTACTGCTTTCCTTTCTGCATTCTCTTGTTCCGCCAGCTGCTTCTCCTGCTGCGCTATGTCCCACATTCTGCGCGTGGTGTCTGTCCTTCTACTCCCGGTCATATTGAGACTTTGCTGCAGCTCCTTCAGTGCCGTCTGGGTATCTTCAACCCAGCTTTTAGTCTCCCATATTCCGTCATCGTACAAGACATCTGGCGCATCCAGATAGCCAGTCTGAGACTGCACAATTCTATCCCAGTTATCCTCGAGACGTGCATGCTCTATTTCATTATGTAGTCGAGCATTTGTTTCCCATCTCTTGAAGTCGTACATGTACAAATCCCTGAGAATTCGGGATAGTTGCGGTGATTGTGCACCTGGTTTGTAGCGGAGAAATGGAATGCCTTGCGAGTTGGCAAGTACGGGTACCCGACGCGGCTTCTCGGGGCTCGGTAGCTGTTCCCTAGGAACTGGTCGGTCGAGGACAGGAATAGGATTAGGAATTTTCTCCGCCCAGTATTTGCTCCGTTGTCCTTCGAAATGTGCGATCTTGAGCATTTTGCTTGGAGCGGTAGGACCACGCAAGCTGTTCTGATGGGTGCGCAGATCGGCTATCTCAGAGGCATGTTTAGCTACCCGGTCGAGCGTGCTCGTAAGCTGCGCCAGCGCTGTTGGCGACCCTTCTACTGCCTCTCGAAGAAGCGAGTAGGCCTTTCGACCTCTCTTCAAGGCATCGCAGATGACGCTGGGTGAGTTGATCCACTGATCATGATGGAAACGATATCGAATGAGATTCAGGAGTGTGTTACTCGTGTTTTTATCGGCGAACCGTATGGACTGCCTGAGGAAGGCGCGAAAGAGCGAAAGGCATGCTAGCTTGTGAGCTGCAGAGCTGCGAGGGTTGACGATACCTCGCATAAGCTCATTTCATTTGCGTGTGAAGTCGTCAACGAGGAAGCGAGTACAAAACACAATTTTGAACAGGTACCGATACAAGTGGCCGAGCTTCCGCCGTGGACAACTCAGAAAGTCAGGGGTCACAGCTCGTGGACACCACAGCATTTACGATCGCCACAGATACCTCACCACTATCTACCCTTTGATACACCACCCTAGATCTGTGCACGAATTGCAGCCTTGCACCCAGCTTTTAGCTGCTACACACTTTCTCAACGACCACCTTCCCACACGCATCAGCGCTCTAGTCCTAAGCTGGCCTATTCGCTCTCCAGGCAATCCGGTAGCCCGCAGTTCTAATCCTAGTACTCTGTATAAAGGTCGCCTGGCCTAGAAGCCTAGATATAAAGCAATGCTCTCGAACCATGCCGTGGACGTGCTGTCACCACCTGCGTATTCGCCGTTGCGTGGAAGTGCTGAGAAGCGCGGAGAGGTCTGTCGCCAATGTGTTGCCTGCTGCCCAGTGCAGGTGCTTTTGATGTGCCCGTGCCAGTTGGCGAATCGTTGCAGGACCCGCGTTTGATGGTTGAGAACATCGCCTGTATGGCGTGAGTGGCCATGCTTGCCTGTAGTAAGATTTTTCTCCTGAATGAGGACGTGTATCCAAGTGAACGGCCTTCCAGCTCAATCGGCTTCATTCTGCCAACCACTTTTCCTCACAGCATCGCCCTGAGATCTGCTGCCGCCTATGCCGACTTTGACCTTACTCCAGTCTCTTTCCTTCTCCATTACAGCATCTCCCTCTTTTGCTTTTCTCGAGTCCTCGAGATAGAACCGACCACCCTCGTACACACCAAGGTACAAACCACTGCCCAGCGCAGTCCAAACACCTCTCAGTGCAGCACCTCTGAAAAAGCCACGGATGCCATCGGTCTGGGCAACTTCTTTTGCAGTCTCCCACATGCCCTTGCTCGACTTGCTCGCAAGTCCTTCGGTCAGAAACTTTCCAAGATCTTTGCTTTCGTGCGGCTGGTGTCGTTCTCGACCAGCAGCAAGCATCATTCTTGTCTTGATTACGTCAATGGGAGTTGTGATCCAAGCAGCACCACTACCAGCGATGCCAGCGCTCATGGCCGTGATTGACGCCCGCTCGAAGATACCATCGACTTTCCTGCCCGTCTTTTTCCTCCTTCTTTCCATAAAATACTGCTTCAGGTGTTCGAACACTGGGAATTGCATCGCGGTGAATGGCAGGTTGCGTCCAGCCAGAGCAGTATAACCACTCCATAGCCGAAATGGATGTCTCCTGAACTCCTTCAGCACTTGCATAGTTGGTGAGACCCCTTTTGCATCTTTCTTTGCTATTTGCGCATTTTGCTTTATGACTTCGGCCGGAGTCAAAATAGCACAACTGACAAGCTCTGCACCGCCACTGCTGACAGCATTGATAACTGGCTGTGGCATAAAAAGCGTCGAATTGGGGGGGACAGCATCGTTCAAAGTGTACTTAAGAGCTTCATACGTGGTGAAGAAAGCACCAGCGGACGGCAGTGTTACGAGGATGATCGAGCCAACGCCCTGGTAGAGACCACGGAACAGAGCTCGACTGGCCCGGCCATCTTGTGTATATAGCTTCTTGTAGTCTGGAGACTGTATTCGTGTCTTGATGGTATCAAGGGGGTAGACGAGCAGGTCGACTGAAAAAGCTGCGAATGCTCCTGCCTATAAACAGCATTAGCTCCATGCTCACATTCTCTTGCGGGAAGATGCACGTACAATCCAGATATCAGTGTTTGTGTTGGATGCCATCAATAAGGCATTCGTTTGCACCTTCCAAGCACAAGCTCCTTTGCAGACCACCAGACCTCTGATCGAGGTCGGACCACTGCATTAAGGTCGACCACATCATGAGGTGATGGAGTTGAAAGTTTATCAGATAATCTTATGCACCGCAGATCATGACGCTCCTTCCGCGATCGGCACGTTTGGATGCCCTCACGGGGTGCGAAAGCAACGTGGCCGGCACTCAAGCACTTTTTGGCTGTAATTTTCACCGTAGTGCCGGACACGTTGCTTGCGCACCCCGTGGCCCTGCAGCTTGAGCCTTTGTGAGACCGCAACACCCAGAGCACCGGGTCGCTTCGTTCCTACCGTATGGCACATGTTTACACAACGTCTGCGTTACAAAGCAGCTACCAGAGGATTCAGACCATGATCTTCAATAACCTCAGAATAGATTCCAAGCAGATCACAAATCAAACAGACTTGCATCCTGGGGCCAGAGTGCTCGCTAAGGTCCTACCAGCACAAGCACGATGAGCTGATTTATGCTTTGCCGTACAAGTACACACTCTAGAAATCGCCAAGGTCGTCTAGCAGCCACACGTGTATGGATTCGGCATATGGGTTAGTTACTTTCGGACATCAAAGATGTTGCGGTATCTCATGCTTGACTCGATCTCATCCACTTACCCAGCTGAATATTTGGCTACGTGGTGTTGCGACAGCCTGACTCTGTCCTCTCAACTGTCGCCCAACATGTCTCAACCGGTGCATCAGTGCTTACGGTCTCCCTGCAAGCCTCTGCAAGCCACGCTGAGGGGCTTGACTACGAATACGAGATCGGTCACCAACTATGCTGGCAAAAACGCGTGCTCAATAATCACGCATCATCACTGCAGCGGCAGAGCCTCACACCACCCAGCTTGAGGCTCAGCTCACGGAGTAGTTCAATCAGAAGTATGCACAGTATGGTAAGCATGCTTGAGACAGACTTGGACCTCTGCCTCTTCCCCTGCCTTTATGTCTGCTTGTCTGACGCTAGCTGTGAAGAATTCTTCTCAGCCTGTCACATATACGCGTGTGCTTGCCCGATTCGTATTGTGGGACAGCTATACACATGGTACGCAGAGCAACGTGCCCTTGGCCGAATAGCGTCACCGTTTGGGTTACTTTGCCAATCGTGGCCGGGCAGCTGTTTTTAGGAGCGAGCATTTGTCCCATACGTGAATGCATGGTCTTCAGCTCTACGGACAATGACTGTGATAGGAACAACGCCTTGTGTCTTCTGTGCAAGGACGCGCAATACTGCGGCCGGCTGACCTCGCTTTGCCCTGCAGGAGAGGTGGCTCGAGCTCAGCTCTGCTGAGACGGAGTGTTGAGTCGGTGTAGCCTGACCACGAGAATAGCTTATATAAAGCAGTGCGTCCCATTCCAAGACACAGTGTACCATCGCCTCGTAATCAACCCACCGAACCAGCCCCGTCATCCAGACCTGCAAGCAGAATTGCTATTCGACCAACTAAATCACGTCTACAATGCCTTTCAAAATGACTTCAGTCAACATTCGATTCAGCGATAACCAGACCGGCAAGGGCTCCAATGTCAATGTCAACCCACAACAAGGTGATCAGAAACTCTCGAGCCTGCTGGCTAACACAGACGTCGGCCAAGCTGGCTACTTGACTAGCATTGAGCTACGGGACAATCGCCAAGGCATCACTGTCATCGTCAAGCACAACGGGCAGCAGATTGCCAAAGCCACTGAGAACGACAACTCCAAGACATTCACACGCACTCCCATAAACGAGCTCGTGGTCGTGGTCACCAGAGCCTAGAAGATCGGCTTCGTCGAGCGCGACGAGCTGGAAAATGGTCAGACGCTGCAACGGAGGCTGCAAACGTTAGTCGAGAGGGGGCCCCCAGGCCTAACCCAAGTCCATGTTGCTTGAAGACAAGACCAGCCGTGTGCTGAGGAACAGCTAGCGTTCTTTATCATGTACTCACAATACATAATTACCTAAAAGAGAGCTTTCGCAATTGTTTCCCACTGTCGTCAACAGCGTCTTCGCTGACCTTGGTAGTGCTTGCTGCCGGATTGGGAGCATCTTCATTCGTAAGTGCTAGGGTAGGTGTAGGACGACGAGCCTTGTATAGTAATCCTGAACGACTTTGAAACTACCTAGGTAGTCGGGAAACGTGCAAGTGATCGTAGGCTCACTAATGATCTTTTGCGTGACTGTTGTACTGTTGGAGAGTGGGAGGATAGATGGTGACACTACGATAGTATAGTAGATAGTAGGTAGCACTGACGTAGCGTGCCTGTCTCTACTCCGATTCGTTCGATCAACTTTTTGTGGAGTCGCACAAAAATGGGCAGTCTCAGGGTGCCTCCGAAGGCAGTACCATCTCCCCACGTTCGACTTGCGCTTCGACAAGAAACTGTCAACGACAAGTACGAGGATACTCCCACCATTCCTCTCCAGCGCATATCTCGCAAGTCAACCATGTCTCTTGCAGAAGAAACACCGCTCCAGGCGGTCCAACTGGAGGCGCTCACGGTGATGAAAACCATCAAGCACTGTGCAACACGGCACCCTGCCACGGCCACAGGTTTCCTCGTGGGCATGGACAACAATGGCCTCCTAGAAATCACCAACTGCTTCCCTTTCCCCGTGGTCGACCTGCCACCGGAGGCACAATATGAACAACAGCACCAGCACTTCAACTCAGCCGCGGCAGCCCCTCGTGCAAAGGCCAACACCGCATACCAAGCCGAGATGATCAGAATGCAGAAAGAGGTGGGCGTCGACGCTAATAACGTCGGATGGTACACCAGCGCCAATCTAGGCAACTTCATCAACTCCAATTTCATCGAGAACCAATACTTCTACCAGAAAGAGGTCAACGAGCGGACTGTCGCCCTCGTCCACGATGTCAGCAGGAGTTCGCAGGGTGCTCTGAGCATGCGCGCATTCAGACTCTCGCCGCAGTTCATTGCATCGTATAAGGAGAGCAAATTCACGACAGAAGCGTATGTAGCCCTTTCACCCCAGACCGAGTCAAGACTAACAAAGCCACAGCCTACAAAAGTCGGGCTTGAAATACAGCGACATCATCATCGAACTCCCCATCCGCCTTCACAATGCCCATAACGTAACGACCTTCCTCAACCAAGTCCCCCGCCTCCTCTCAGACGGCACCATGCGCCCGCCCACCTCCGTCTCGTCCATCGAGTCCGACCCAGCCATAACCTCGGACGACCTCTCGCCCAACTTCGACAAACTGACTCTCAACATCGACCCCTTCCTCCAACAGACGTGCGACAACCTGCTCGACAGCATCGAGACCCACCACGTCGAGAGCAACAACTTCAGCTACTACTCGCGGGCGCTCGGGCGGGAACAGACCAAGATCCAGCAGTGGCAGGCGAAGAGGAAAGCGGAGAACGCGGCGCGGGCGATCAGCAAGCAGGCGCCGTTGCCGGAGGATGAGTGGCAGAAACTATTCAAATTGCCGACAGAGCCGTCGAGGCTGGAGAGCATGCTCAACAGCAGACAGGTGGAGCAGTATGCGCGACAAGTGGATGGGTTTGTGGCGGGCACTTCGGGGAAGATGTTTGCTGTGAGGGGGAACCTGATCCCTGGTGAGACTGGTGTGTCTGCAGAATAGATTGATCAGCTCTGTCGGGATGATTGCATAGCGGTGGCGTTCGGTCTAAGTCTACGGGTGGGCACGAAAAGCAGCAGCAGACGATAGCATGTTTTGTGAGGATATAGAAAGATGTTGCGAGCCTGCTCGGGCCAAAGTGAGAAGAGTATGAAGCAGTAACTTTCATTCACCCAGCTTGAGTAAATGCGACTTGGAATGGGCGGGTCGCGAAGGCAGGTTCCTGAAGGCAGGTTTCGTTGGCTGCTTCACCCGTGCATCCTCACCTAATCCATCATGTTCGACCTCTTCCTTCGTCTCGTGCTGCTCGTAGTCATGCATGAGTCCCAGTTCTTCCCGCAGCAGCCAGATCTGTCCCTCTACACGCCTCATTTTCGACTCAATTGACAGCAAGTCGGGAATCTGGTCCTCGACCAGTCGGGTGAAATGCGACTGAGACTGGCGCAAGGCAGAGGGAGCAAGTATACCGAACCAAGTGATGGGATCGCGAGTTGCTGGATCTTGCTTCTCCCGCTCATTTGTGCTGTCCTCTTCCACTTCTGGCGCATCTTTAGTCTGTCCCTTCACCTCTTGTGAGACGTCGTCCTCCTTCTCGCGGGACTGGAGGTCCACGTTATCCTTTCTGGTAGGCGCCACTTTCCTGCTGACTTTCCACACCAGACCATGTCGTGGAGCGTCGTTGTCAACCTTGACCAACCTCTGCGCCTTCATGCGGTCATCGTAGTATTCCTGGCCGTAGCGTCGTCCAGCGCCTAGGGTCGAAGCGCGCTGAGCGTGCGCAAGGGTGAAGAAAGCTGAGGAGAAGGAGTTTGAGAGGTCCTCACGCAGCGTAGTGTATTGGTCGAGCAGATGGAGGTATTGTTCGAGTAAGGCATCAAGCCGCTGGCTCAATGTGTCTTTGGATGTGTCTGTGTCTGTGTCTGTGACTAGGTCCTTCTGCTGCTCGCTGCCTGGCGTATTTGACCGTGATAATGGTGGAGATGGAAGCGAGGTCGCCATGGTCGTGTGTCAGTAGTATTGAAGGGTAGAGGATGGGAGTACTTGTGATAGGCTGGCGCAGATCTCAAGGCAGGTACGAACGAAGGTTCGGACTTTCCCAGGACGGTCTTGCTCGGCCGCAAAGTGATCGACGTGGAAATCGTCATGCTTTAAAAAAGAGCCATTCTCCCGTTCTACTGTATGTACGAGAGCAAGACCAGCCCTGCACAGCTCATTGTAGTATCTATCGCAGTAAAAACCCTTCAGCCATCCTGCACCCTCAAATCCCACACAGTTCTCTCGTAGCAGAGGAGTATCCGTCTCTCGCCGCATCCGCCTCCACCAAATTCCATCACTTATCTCGACCATACCCTGCACCCATCACTTATCACCTGAGATCTCACGCCACCTGAGTACTCAAAGCGCATATTCTCATTCCCCCAACATGGCATCAGCCATCGCGACGGCGGCAGACACCTCCGCATTTTCCATCCGCTCTCTGTACCGCTCATTGCTGCGCCAGTCGAGACAATTCGCAAACTACAATTTTCGCACCTACGCTTGGAGACGGACGAGGGACGCCTTCAGAGATGCACAGAAGGAGAGAGATGATCGTCAGGTGCAGGAGTTAGTACAGAGGGGGTTGAAGGAGTTGCAGATCATGAAGGTGAGATATCACCCATCGGATCCGGGGAAGTCATGCTAATCCGTGCCCAGAGACAAACAATAGTATCACAGTTTTACCAGATGGACAAGTTAGTCGTCGAAGGAGGGAAGACTGGCAAAGACAAGGACGGCCATATTATGAGACAGAAGGATACTGGTTGGGACTGAGCTGGCTTAATGGACGACGTTAGTGTACGACTACTGCTTGCGAGCTTGAGATACCAATCTGCATTTCCCCCTCTCTCCGAAGGCCTACTTCGCAATGACTCATATAACGTCTAATCTATATCTGCTTTGCTGGCCGACAAGTCATTGGGGTCGAAGACACAGCGAACAGAATGGCTGGAAGATACTTTCAGCTATCCCGCGCATGCGCACCTTGACAAATTCAAGACATTTCACTCCAACCCCGAAGGAACGCGACCAAGAGCACGATGTTGACGTAACAATGGAAAAACCCAGAGGAGGAAACCGGCTGGATAACAAGCCTACGAAACTTAGGTAGCCAAGGGCACGGCAGAGGCTCGCTGGTGGCAACTACAATCTTGTCCATCTCTACTCTTCTTCAAGTCTGTCAGAAGTCGTCTCATGTGCTTTTCAGCCCTTACATGTCCTTTGCTGGCTGTTGTCTGTGTCCATCCTGCTGTCTTATGAAATGTACTCGGTAGACCTGCCTCGCTTCAGACAAACAGCACCTCCCGAACATCAGCCACTAGCCTTAAGCTAAAAATCATGCCTCCCTGAACGTGTTCCGTCGCGTCGTGTCTGATAATCAATTGTCTCCATCAGTCATCTATGAACCGTTGCAAAACAAACATCTACTGTCGCTAAGACCGCTCGCCTGTTTTGGAGGGGAGGAAACGACAATAGCGACGCAAGCAACACCTGTTTATCACCAGTCGAGGCTTTACAGCCTCATAAATACCAAGATGCCTCCAGTAAGTACCACCATGCCCTTCACTATGCGCCGGCATACTTTCCAACAACACCACGACATCCTTACGCAACTTCTACACGAGCAACCGCCGAAAGCATTATGGTCGACCGAAATCATAAACAACCGGGTGTCGCCTGGGCTTGCCAGACTTGTTGGAAACTATATACAGCAGCAAGCTCTGTAGAGCGCCGAGATCAACAACACAGCGACAGTGGTTCACCTTGCTCGGGTCACGGTGCGCGAGCCTTCAGAGTGCTTGTTGACCAGCAAGGTCAGCCGCTACCTGGTCAACTACCTCCAGGCGTAGCTTGTCCTCGTGCTGCTCCTGAATCTGTATGGGCGAGCCCAACACAGCATGTGGCTCAGTCTGCATCCTCAGCTGCGACTATGCCTCGTCGTCCTGCCACCATAACTGCGCCAACGTCCGTATTGCCAACCATTACCACTTCTGGTGGAGCCATAGCACGACGCTCTCTCGTTGTGGTGCTCAAATACAAGCGTTCAGAGACCCCCTCTATCACGCCTTATGAGTCCACTACTTCTGAGTCGGCTGGCCTCGTGCTGCCTATGCGTCAGTCTCTTGTCGTCACCCTCCGCTACAGGCCGCCACTCCCGTGCACCCCACCACCACCTCCAAGTCCTGCTACAGTCGCGGCTTACTATCCTTACCCTGCGCCCCGCACAAGCACCTGGTCGACCGACACAGCGTTCGGCCCACCACTGCAGCCCGGCGAGAGGGATCTGCCACAATTTGTCCTTGATTACTGGCGCTCAAGCTGGGAATGATTACTGACAGGTCTTTACAGCGTTCACGAGCGACTCGCAACCAAGATGCCGCCACCCGCTCTCGCCAAGGCCAGGTCATAGACCTCGACCCCACAGACGGCCTTCCTGTCCAGAAGTATGCCCTGATGAAAGTAACACTCAACCAAGACGCCTCCGCAGACCCCACATCGACAAACACAAAATCCACGAACTCAGCAGAATGGGCGGCTCAATTCAACACATCACAATATCCCTGGGCTGAACCGCCAGTTCCATCTTTCCAGAAGGAACTACCGACATGGAACCAAGAAATGATTCGACGCGCCAGAGCAGGCAATACAAACGCCAAATTGTCAGTCTGGGACCGCAAAAATAACTGCTGGATGAGCGCCGCCGAAGCAGAGAAAAAAGCAACACCCCTCAAATCACTGCACCTGAACAACCTCGACGCAGCAGCAGACGCAAACGGCAAATTAGCGAACGGCGACGCTGACTCCCAGAAGTCCGCCGATGATTCAGACGCCGCGGACTCCTCGAACGAATCCAACAAATCCGCAGACGAAGACGAAGAAGACGCCGATGAAGGCGCGCCTTTCAAGACCTCTTCCACGAAGCGCCGGAAATTGGCGAACCGTCTCAACGGACCAGATGAGACGAGGTTGATTGAAGTCAAGAAATGGGTGCAACTCCCTTCCACCATTGCAGACCGTACACCTGATCGCAGTTTCCTCGCGGCTCGTCGACCTGGTATGCCACCGCTGTACAACCCAGAATACGCCCACAAGGTGTTTGGACAATATTCTTCCTCATCCACCATAGCTGGTACAGCGGGGTATGATCTTGGCGAGGGTGGCGGTCTGAGTAGTGCCACCGCAGCAATAGGCGGAGGTGCAGACGCGACTGCAGGCGCGAACACGCCGCAGAGGAAGAACATCCCACCGAGGCGGAAGAAGAAGAAGCTTGGCGGACCGGGCCGAAAGCCCAAGAGCTGGTATTTGCAGCAGGCAGCGCAGGTTGATGGGGCGGCGGATGTCAAAGCGCCTGCGCCGGCGCCGGCGCCAGGTGCTGGACAAGCTGTTGATGGGGGATCCATGGAGGGTGTGCAAGCAAGCGGAGAAGCAAGCGCGGAAGCAACGATCAAGCCCGAAGCGGAAGGAGAGGACAATATTGAGAACGAGAGTGGTTCAGAAGCAGAAGGCAGCGAAGAAGGAGAGATCGATGAGACTGGCGGTGCAGAAAAGACTGAGGCGCCGAAGGAAGTTACAGTCACGCCTGTGCCGAAGCAGGATCCAGTGTCGACGTTCATGAGTGGGGCCGAAGCTAGAGACGCAGGTACGACCACGGCCAGACCAGCTGCCGCCGCAGAGGTCCATGGTATATCTGTGCCTGCGACAACTGCAACCGGGACACAAGCAGCAGCAGCGATGCCGGATTTCGTGATAACAGACACCGACACCGAAATGAAGGACGCCGAACTTGAACACGATCGGGCCCTCAACATCCAAGCGGCACCTGAGGCAGAACCAGAATCAGAACCACAAGGACAAGAAAAAACTGCTGCAGTGACCGCACCCGCACCCGCAACCGCGAATACAGCCTCACCTGCCGAAGTGCTCCCGCCCACACCCAAGGTTACAGCCCCAAACATCGAACAAGCCACCGCCATCCCAGGTCTAGGCGCCCTAAACCCAGACTCAGCACACGCAAACTCAAACTCAGACGCCGAAGAACAACAAATCATCCAAGAAAACGCCGAGGCAATCACAAACACTACCACAAACACCTCTACAGAGACCACGGCAGCAGCACCGGAACAGATCACCATCACTGGTATATCAGAAGCCATCCACGACGCAGCTGTGATACCAGCTGAAGAGCACGCAGAGGCGCAGAGGGTGAAGGAGGATAACGCGAGGGAGGCAGCCGGGAAGGTAGAGGACGTCGACGCCGGAGCGGAAGGTGGCGATGAGGTGGATCTTCTGGGGGCTATGGATGAGGCGATCGATCGGGGGATGAGTGAGGGGAGGTAGGGGTAGAACTTTCTGTTCTTCAGACTCACTTTTGTATCGTGACTTCGCATGCACACATTGAGCTCTTTGCCCTTCGCTTGAGGACCACAGTCTCCGTATCTAGATCCACATCCACATCCACATCCGCCCCGCCCTCATCCATTTATTTGACTCTGGTCTGACGTCTAGTGTATAAGCCAGACCTCTAACCCACGCCTCGGCTCACCACCCTACTCCCCTCAGCTCCCCTCCCGCTATCCTCGAAGCGTCGCCCCCCTCACGACCAGCCAGCCAGCCAGCTAGCTACAGTAGTACCAGACCACGAACGAGAAGCACCCTAGCCCGTCCGTCCGTCAGCCAGTCACGTACAACTTCAACCCAAGTAAAGCAAGGCGAGCACGGACACGACGCGGTCAGAACATACAATAGCTGCGCGGGTGAGCGAGCACGCACAATCAAGGACAAGAAACCGAATGAGATAGGAGTAGGAGGATCGGTAGGTTTCACGAAATCGCACCACCTGGGCATAGCACGACTTAAATACAGTAGCTGGGGAAGCAGGAAATGATGGGACAGGACGGGCGGAGTGTTCGTTATGCTCGGTGAGGTGACTTGGGGCGGGTAGGTGGGTAGGTAGGTGCAATAGAAGGCCGATTGAATTGATTGGATTGAAGTGGAGTGGAGTGGATTGACGTGGTGGCATCGCACCGCGATGCTCGATCTGCTCGGACAAACGTACTGTAAGGGGGGAAGCGGTTCCGTTGGTTGGTTGATGGGGGCACGTCGGCTTTGAGTTCGTGGTGTCGGCCGTTGTGTCATCGTGATCGTATCGTATCGACTTGGCTTTGGTGGTGGGATGTTGCGAGGAGGACTGGACTGGACTGGACTCTACTCTCGCGTGGAGCTCTCGTTCGTCTTGAGAATGGATATTAGGTGCTATTTACCTGGTTGTCTGTGTCTTCTACAGTAGCCATCTCGACCTCGGTCTGCCATTGGGCCGCTTCCTGCTCGACTTTTTGTCCCAATATTATTGACACGGATCATATATGTCAGAATCCATCGGTGCTCGTTCCCTACTCAGAAAAGGAAGATGCGGGACTCAATGCGATAGGATAGGCTTCTGTCGCAGGCTAATTGGTAATGCGCTCCATGAAGATTTCGATGGCCTCACCGCGTGCGCTTAGATCTTTTGCTTTGTACATTTCGATTACCAGTTCGAATGACTCTCTTGTCTTGGGATGCACTACCCCCAAAAATTCCCTGCGACTTTGGAATGCTTCCACATGATCTTCGGCATTCACATAAACCGACACCCTCAGACACTCCTCACTCAAACGGCGTTGCATCCATAATTTGAATGTTTCACCTTCTTCAAGAGTCCGAGACGCCCGCACCCACATATCGGTTTCCTTCCGCATGAAAAGGGCATGTTCCCGTATAGGATGGTCGGGTGCACTGTTGTACTTCAGAGCATTTGTCCAAATCAGGTAGAGGTCGTCGAAGAAGTCTTGTTTCAATATATATGCCCGCTGTTCCAACTTCTTAGTCATAGTGCCCAAATCCATAGGCGCCTCGATGACTAAATGGCTCATCGATTATCATCTTATCGCCGCCGCTTGGTCGCGGAATGCTGCGAATGAGACTGTCCCGTGTCAGTCTTGTTCAATGGACGGATGTTTTCTTTTGTCTACCTGGCTGCCTATTTCTTGTAGCTGTACTAAGTCTCTCCCGAGAATATTTGACGCTGTCCTCCTTCAGGGATCGAATCATTTCCTGATGATAATCAATATGGCCGAGTATGATACAGGTCGGACTTTCCTTACCGTTGTTAGAGCTCGGTAGGCTCGTATTATATAGCCACGTCTACCCTGCGATATTGTTAGCATTAGAGGCCTTGGTGTGGTGGCTACGGTCTATATATCGGTATGTGCTCCTGGCTTACAAGTGGCATCCTGTCCAAGGTATCTGCAGATCTCGGATTGAATGACCTCGCGGTCGATACCCTCTCCTGGTAGGAAGTATTCATTGTAGCTCGGCCATTCAGCGTCCGGATATAGCTCTTTCTGGCCAAACTCGTCCTCGCTAGCCACGATGTCAATGTCTACATTCCTCAAGGCACCGAATCGAAACCTTGATGGCGGGCTAGTACTCTGCGGTTCCAGTGGAGCATGTCGAGGTTGTGAGCGGGCAGAGTCGGTCATCACGTCTTCCGAAATCTTGCTTGCAACCCTCCTCACGCCTGTCAGTGACGGGCCTAATTCGCGAGAGAAGTACGACATTCCACAATAAGAGCTGGGCGAAATGTTAGCCGCGTAAATTTACCATGGGCATACTTACCAAGACGACCAGCTATCTAAGCCCATGTGCAGCGGCGATCCGCATTCAGGGCATTCCTTACCAAGAAGACGCCAGTGGATAGCCATGACGAAACGTGTTCTTGCTTTGACCTGACCCGAAGCGCCAAGTTTAGAAAGCTCAAGACGGGGGCCACCTCGGTTTTCGAAAGTGATGTTGAACATGTCAGCCTCGATGAATGGTTCGGCATTTGAGCCGGCGTACTTGTCCTTGAAGAAAGCCTTCAAGATGTTTCGGCTGTCGAAGTATGCTGTTGGGATATGGATCTCTCTCTGATAGACGTCTTCGAGA
>Ga0210040_10001504_pt1 | contig 35072 bp, 40 predicted proteins | sample CryGeyCG12114_NA_FD_185462 | JGI IMG/M metagenome (GOLD analysis project Ga0210040, IMG submission 185462) | Groundwater microbial communities from aquifer - Crystal Geyser CG19_WC_8/21/14_NA (SPAdes) (version 2) | ecosystem: Environmental > Aquatic > Deep subsurface > Groundwater | place: USA...
GCTGAAGAAGCAACTGGAAGAAGCTGGCGCTGAAGTAGAAGTTAAGTAATTCTGCTGCCTAGCATCTTACCTCACAAATAAGGATAGGCCTGGCAACTAAGCCAGGTCTTTTCCTGTTTGTAGGTAACAAACTTTACGAAAGTCCTTTTACGTGCCGCTTTGCGGCTTTTCGTGCCTAAACGCACAGGACTTTGGTTGAGCTACCGAGTTCTTACTCAGTGTCCATTTTATAAACCCCTACCCATTGGCTACACCGAAAGAAACGGCTTTGCAGAAAGCCTACGAGCGGATCAACTTCGCCAAGATTAAGAAGGTTATTGAGTATCCGGATTTCCTGGACGTGCAGTTGCAATCGTTCCAGGATTTCTTTCAGTTGGAAACGGCCGCCGAGAACCGCACCGACGAAGGGTTGTTCAAGGTGTTTGCGGAGAACTTTCCAATTTCAGACTCCCGCGAAAACTTCGTTCTGGAGTTTATTGATTATCACGTTGATCCACCAAAGTATTCGGTGGATGAGTGTATTGACCGCGGCTTGACTTATTCGGTGCCGCTGAAAGCTAAGTTGCGCCTTATCTGCAATGATACGGACAACGAGGATTTCGAGACGATTGAGCAAGAGGTTTTTTTGGGGAATATCCCTTACATGACCGAAAAAGGCTCCTTTGTTATCAACGGTGCTGAGCGCGTAATTGTATCGCAATTGCACCGCTCGCCAGGTGTGTTCTTCGCGCAAAGCAAGCATACTAACGGTACGAAGCTGTATTCAGCCCGTATTATTCCGTTCAAAGGCTCGTGGATTGAGTTTGCCACGGACGTGAACAATGTGATGTATGCTTACATTGACCGGAAGAAGAAATTCCCGGTTACTACCCTGTTGCGTGCTATCGGCTATGGTACCGACAAAGACATCCTGGACTTGTTCGGACTGTCGGAGGAAGTGAAAGCCGATAAGAAAATTCTGAAGAAGGCTGTAGGTCGTAAGCTGGCTGCTCGCGTATTACGCACTTGGACGGAGGACTTCGTGGATGAAGATACTGGTGAGGTAGTATCCATTGACCGAAATGAAGTGCTGTTGGAGCGTGACTCCCCGATTGAGGAGGAGGACATCGATACCATCATCAATTCGGGTACAAAGTCGGTAATTCTGCACCGTGAGAATGTGAATATTGCAGATTATGCAATCATTTATAACACGCTGCAGAAAGACAACTCCAACTCGGAGAAGGAGGCCGTAGAGCAGATCTACCGTCAACTCCGTAATACGGAGGCTCCTGATGAGGAAACTGCTCGCGACATTATTCAAAAGCTGTTCTTCTCTGACAAGCGTTATGATCTCGGCGACGTAGGGCGTTACCGTATCAATAAGAAGCTGGGTATTGATACAAATTGGGAAGCCCGTGTGCTGACCAATGAGGATATCGTACTCATCGTGAAGTACCTGATTGGGTTGATTAACTCAAAGGCAATTGTCGATGACATTGACCACCTGAGCAACCGTCGTGTGCGCACGGTAGGGGAGCAACTCTATGCCCAGTTTGGCGTGGGTCTGGCCCGTATGGCGCGTACCATCAAAGAGCGCATGAATGTGCGTGACAACGAGGACTTCAAGCCGGTTGATCTGATTAATGCCCGGACATTGTCATCGGTAATTAACTCGTTCTTCGGCACCAACCAGTTGTCGCAGTTCATGGACCAGACTAACCCGCTAGCTGAGGTGACGCACAAGCGTCGCGTATCGGCACTAGGGCCAGGAGGTCTATCACGTGAGCGGGCAGGCTTCGAAGTTCGCGACGTGCACTACACACACTATGGTCGCTTGTGCACTATTGAAACGCCGGAAGGACCAAACATTGGTCTTATTTCGTCGTTGTGCGTGCATGCTCGTGTAAACTCGATGGGCTTCATCGAAACGCCCTACCGCACGGTAGAAAGCGGCAAGGTGGACATGACCGAGAATGTGAAGTACCTAACAGCCGAGGAAGAAGATACCCACCATATCGCTCAGGCTAACGCCCGTTTGGACGATTCGGGTAATTTCGTGAACGAGTTGGTAAAAGGCCGTTTCGAGGGTGACTTTCCTGTAGTAGGTCCCGACGAATACAGCTATATGGACGTGGCACCGAACCAGATTGTGTCGGTGGCTGCTTCGTTGATTCCATTCTTGGAGCACGATGACGCTAACCGTGCCCTGATGGGTTCGAACATGCAACGCCAAGCTGTACCATTGTTGAAGGCTACTGCACCTATCGTGGGTACGGGTCTGGAGGGGCGCGTAGCAATTGACTCGCGGACACTGGTAGTAGCAGAGGGCAACGGAGTGATTGATTATGTAGACGCGAATAAGATCATCGTAAAGTATGATCTGACGGCTGACGACATTCTTGTGAGCTTCGATGCAGAGCGTATCACCTACGATCTGATTAAATTCCGTCGGACTAACCAGGATACTTGCATCAACCTATCGCCTATCGTGAAGCGTGGCCAGCGCGTGAACAAAGGCCAGCCGCTGTGCGAAGGCTACGGCACCAACCAAGGTGAGTTGGCACTGGGTCGCAACATGCAAGTGGCTTTCATGCCATGGCAGGGTTACAACTTCGAGGATGCCATCGTCATATCGGAGCGCGTAGTGCGCGACGACATCTTCACCTCAATTCACATTGAGGAGTTTGAGTTGGAAGTGCGCGAAACTAAGCGTGGCGAAGAAGAATTGACGTCGGAGATTCCGAACGTGAGTGAAGAAGCTGTACGCAACCTCGACGACAACGGTATTATTCGTTTGGGTGCTGAGGTTCGCGAAGGGGATATCCTCATCGGTAAGATTACGCCGAAGGGCGAAACTGATCCTACCCCGGAAGAGAAGCTGCTTCGCGCCATCTTCGGCGACAAAGCTGGTGATGTGAAAGATGCTTCGCTTAAAGCGCCGCCTTCCCTGAACGGGGTAGTAATCGGTACGAAGCTTTTCTCGCGTCCGAAGAAAGACAAGAACTTGCGGGCCAAGTCGAAGAAAGAGGTAGAAGAGTTGAAAGACTCTTATGCCAAAGAACTTCGTGGCGTGAAAGCGGTGATGGTTGACAAACTGGTGCAATTGCTCGACGGCAAAACGTCGCAGGGCGTGAAGCACAAGTTTGGCGATGAGATCCTGACTAAGGGTGCCAAGTTTGGTAAGAAGAACATCACTGATGCACTCTTCCCTGACAAAAACCCTTACAAGGACGAGAGCAACTATGCTGTGCCAGAGGAAGTGAACATGTTCAAAGACCTCATCCTCGAAGGCTGGACGGCCGATGAGAAGGTAAACGGCATGCTGACCGATTTGGTGAAGAACTACGCGAAGCGTCGGAACACCATCACGGCTCGTTTTAAGCGCGACCGTTTCACACTGGAGGTAGGCGACGAGCTACCCGCCGGTATTGTGCAACTGGCCAAAGTTTACATTGCCAAGAAGCGTAAGCTGAAGGTAGGGGACAAAATGGCTGGTCGTCACGGTAACAAAGGGGTGGTAGCCCGCATCGTGCGCGATGAGGATATGCCTTTCCTACCCGACGGTACGCCTATGGACATTGTGCTAAATCCGTTGGGTGTGCCAAGCCGCATGAACATCGGTCAGATTTACGAGACGGTACTCGGCTGGGCGGGTCTGAAAATGGGTCGCACCTACGCTACCCCAATTTTCGATGGCGCCACTGAGGATGAAGTAGCGAAGGAACTAACCGAAGCTGGATTACCTGACTGGGGTCGTGCCTACCTGCACGACGGTTTGACCGGTGACCGGTTTGACCAGCCCGTAACAGTAGGCGTGATCTACATGCTGAAACTGGGCCACTTGGTAGACGACAAGATGCACGCTCGTTCTATTGGGCCGTACTCGCTCATCACGCAGCAGCCGCTGGGTGGTAAAGCGCAGTTCGGTGGTCAGCGCTTCGGTGAGATGGAAGTGTGGGCGCTGGAGGCCTTTGGGGCGTCTAACGTGTTGCAGGAAATTCTGACAGTGAAGTCGGACGACGTGATTGGCCGTGCCAAAGCATATGAAGCTATTGTAAAAGGCGACGTATTGCCCAAGCCGAATATCCCTGAGTCATTCAACGTACTCATTCATGAGCTACGTGGTCTGGCCCTGGAAATCACGCTTGACTAAAGTTAAAAATTGGGAGCCACCGGTAGCATAAAGCCGGTGACTCCCAATTTTAAATAAGTAGAACAGTACGTGATTCAGCAAGCGGGCAACCGTTGCCAACGTCGTTTCGAGATAGGTCAGAACGATACGTTAGTACAAGTGGCAGCTGAGCCGTAGTTTACCTCTGGTTTTAAAGCTTGAGGGTAATATATAGACCTGGCAAAATCTACTGCGCGGCGTACCTGTCCGGCCCGTAGAGCACTTTTCGCAGAGTCGATCTGTTTGTTCTATTCAGATCATTCTTAAGAATGGCTGAACCTGACAGACAGTTATAACAGCCAACAGCTAACATAAGCTACCCCACATGGCGTTTGCAAAAAATAAGAAACTAGTGCAGGACTTCTCGAAAGTCACTATTTCGCTGGCTTCGCCCGAATCCATTCTGGAACGGTCGAATGGGGAAGTAGTGAAGCCGGAGACGATCAACTATCGCACGTACAAGCCCGAAATGGGTGGCTTGTTCTGCGAGCGGATCTTCGGGCCGGTGAAGGACTGGGAATGCCACTGCGGCAAGTACAAGCGTATTCGCTACAAAGGCATCATCTGCGACCGTTGCGGCGTAGAGGTGACTGAGAAGAAAGTACGCCGTGAGCGGATGGGCCACATCGAACTGGTGGTGCCCGTTGCGCACATCTGGTATTTCAAATCGCTACCTAATAAGATCGGCTATTTGCTGGGCTTGCCCACTAAAAAGCTCGACCAGATTATCTATTACGAGCGCTACGCCGTAGTGCAGCCAGGTATCCTGGCTGAGGAAGGCGTACAGCAACTCGACTTCCTCACGGAGGATGAGTACTTGGACATCATTGACCGTCTCCCTCGTGAGAATCAGATGTTGCCCAATGAGGACCCCAATAAGTTCATCGCCAAGATGGGTGCCGACGCGCTGCAAATGCTGCTCGAACGCACTAATTTGGATGAGCTGTCATACTCATTGCGTGACTCGGCTGCCCACGAAACGTCGCAGCAGCGGAAAGCGGAAGCTCTGAAGCGTCTGCGCGTAGTAGAGGCGTTCCGTGATGCGGCTACCCGTATCGAAAACAAGCCCGAGTGGATGGTAATCCGCATGGTGCCGGTGATTCCACCGGAGCTACGCCCACTTGTGCCGTTGGATGGTGGCCGTTTTGCTACCTCCGATTTGAACGACCTGTACCGCCGCGTTATCATTCGCAACAACCGCCTCAAGCGCCTGATTGAAATCAAGGCTCCTGAAGTAATTCTGCGGAACGAGAAGCGCATGTTGCAGGAAGCTGTAGACTCGCTGTTTGACAACTCACGCAAAGTGAATGCCGTGCGTGCGGAAGGCAACCGTGCTCTGAAGTCGCTGTCCGATATGCTGAAAGGCAAGCAGGGCCGCTTCCGTCAGAACTTGCTCGGTAAGCGTGTTGACTACTCTGGCCGTTCGGTTATTGTAGTTGGCCCTGAGTTGAAGCTGCACGAGTGCGGTCTACCTAAGAATATGGCTGCTGAGCTATTCAAGCCGTTCATCATCCGTAAGCTCATTGAGCGCGGTATCGTGAAGACGGTGAAATCAGCCAAAAAGATTGTGGACCGCAAGGACGCTGTGGTATGGGACATTCTGGAGAACGTGCTGAAAGGCCACCCTGTGCTCCTGAACCGTGCTCCTACCCTGCACCGCTTGGGTATCCAGGCATTCCAGCCGCGCCTCATAGAGGGTAAAGCTATTCAGCTGCACCCCCTCGTTTGTACTGCCTTCAACGCTGACTTTGACGGTGACCAAATGGCTGTGCACGTTCCATTAGGACCGGCCGCTATTCTGGAAGCCTCTATGCTGATGCTGGCTTCGCATAACATCCTGAACCCTGCCAACGGCGCGCCTATCGCGGTACCGTCTCAGGACATGGTTCTGGGACTGTACTACGTGACCAAAGGCAAGCGCTCTACTGAGAACGAGCAGATTCAGGGCGAAGGCCGCATGTTCTACTCGGATGAGGAAGTAGTAATTGCTCTAAACGAAGGTCAACTGTCGAAGCACGCTTATATCAAGGTGCGCACGCAGATTCGGGATGAGGAAGATAACCTCGTTACTAAAATCATCGAAACCGTCGCTGGTCGCGTGCTGTTCAATCAGCTCGTTCCCGAGGAGGTTGGTTTCGTAGACGAACTGCTTACCAAGAAGAAGCTTCAGCAAATCATTTCGCTGGTGTTCAAACGGACCGGTATGGCCCGCACGGCACAATTCCTAGACGACATCAAGACGCTGGGTTTCCAGTCGGCTTACAAAGGTGGTCTGTCGATGGGTCTGGGTGATATCCAAATTCCGCAGGAGAAGGATGAACTGATCCTGCAAGCACAAAACGACGTGAAGGCTGTAACTCAGAACTACCAGATGGGTCTGATTACGGACAACGAGCGTTATAACCAGGTTATCGACATCTGGACGCGCATCAACAACCAAATCACTGAAACCCTCATGGGTCGCCTAGAAAAGGAGAACCAGGGCTTCAACTCGATTTACATGATGATGCACTCCGGTGCCCGTGGTTCGCGTGAGCAGATTCGTCAGCTCGGCGGTATGCGGGGTCTGATGGCTAAGCCGCAAAAGTCGCTTCAGGGCTCGATTGGTGAGATTATTGAAAACCCGATTCTTTCCAACTTCAAAGAAGGTTTGGACGTAATCGAGTACTTCATCTCGACCCACGGTGCTCGTAAAGGTCTGGCCGATACGGCTCTAAAAACGGCTGACGCTGGCTACCTGACACGTCGTCTGGTAGACGTATCGCAGGACGTTATCGTGAACGAGGTAGACTGTGGCACGTTGCGTGGCATCGAAACTTTCGCACTGAAGGACAACGAGGACATCGTAGAGTCGTTGGCTGAGCGTATCCTAGGTCGGGTAGCAGTACACGACATCATCGATCCGCTAACTGAGGAAGTGATTCTGACCGCAGGTGATGAAATCACGGAGGAGGTAACGCGTCGTATCGATCAGACCAGCATTGAATCGGTGGAAATCCGTTCGGTACTGACCTGTGAGTCGAAGCGCGGTATCTGCGCTAAGTGCTATGGCCGTAACCTATCGTCTGGCCGTATGGTACAGAAAGGCGAAGCGGTAGGTGTTATTGCTGCTCAGTCAATCGGTGAGCCTGGTACCCAGCTTACGCTGCGTACGTTCCACGTAGGTGGTACGGCTTCTAACATTGCAGTAGAAGCTAGCACGCGTGCTAAGTTCAACGGTGTTATCGAATTCGAAGATGTTCGTACAGTAGACACTGCCAATGCCGAAGGCGACACGGTGAAAGTTGTAATGGGCCGCTCGGGTGAGATTCGTATTGTGGAGCCGGGCACCGGTAAGGTGTTCATTTCGCACCACATTCCGTATGGTTCATTCTTGCTTGTTGATGAAGGTCAAGAGGTAGAAAAAGGCCAAGAGCTCAATAACTGGGATCCGTATAATGCAGTTATCCTAGCTGAGTTTGATGGCACGATTCAGTACGATTCGATTACGGAAGGTGTAACCTATCGTGAAGAATCGGATGAGCAGACTGGTCACCGTGAAAAGGTAATCATCGAATCACGCGACAAGACGCAGAACCCGTCTATCATCGTGAAGTCTTCGAGCAAAAAGGATGCTGATGAGTCGCAGAAAGGCTACAGCGTACCGGTAGGCTCGCACTTAAACGTGGAGAACGGACAGAAAATTAAGGCTGGTTATATCCTAGCTAAGATTCCGCGTGCTGTGGGTAAAACCCGCGACATTACGGGTGGTCTACCTCGCGTAACGGAACTGTTCGAAGCTCGCAATCCCTCGAACCCGGCTGTAGTGTCGGAAATTGATGGTGTAGTAAGCTACGGCACAGTGAAGCGTGGTAACCGTGAAATCTTTGTGGAGTCGAAAGATGGCGTGAAGAAAAAATACATGGTACCGCTGTCAAAGCATATTCTTGTGCAAGACAATGACTTTATCCGGGCTGGTATGCCGCTTTCTGATGGCGCTATCACTCCGAATGACATCTTGAGCATTCAGGGTCCAGGCGCAGTGCAGGAGTACCTTGTGAACGAGATTCAGGAGGTATACCGCTTGCAGGGTGTGAAGATCAACGATAAGCACATTGAGGTGGTAGTGCGCCAGATGATGCAGAAAGTTGTGATTCTTGATGCCGGTGATACTAGCTTCTTGGAGCACCAGGTTATTGACAAGGTGATCTTCATGGAGGAGAACGATACCATCATCGACATGAAGGTGGTAACGGAAGCCGGTGACTCGACTAATATGCGTCCTGGTCAGATTGTATCAGCTCGTAAATTGCGTGACGAGAATTCATCGCTCCGTCGTCGTGATCTGCAACTGGTAGAAGTGCGAGATGCCCAACCTTCCGTGTCACGTCCTACCCTCCAAGGTATCACGCAGGCGTCGCTGGGTACGCAGTCGTTCATCTCGGCCGCTTCCTTCCAGGAAACGACCAAGGTACTGTCGGAAGCTGCCATCCGTGGTAAGGCCGACGAGTTATTGGGCCTCAAGGAGAACGTAATTGTTGGTCACCTCATCCCGGCTGGTACTGGTCTGCGCGAATATACGCGTCAGGTAGTAGGCTCGAAAGAGGAACTTGAAGCATTGCAAAATGCCCGAGTAACCGAGGAAGTGGTGGCTCCAAAGCGGGCTTCACGCGCCAAGCGTGAATCAGTATCAGAGTAATCTGATAGTAAGCGAATAGTAAACGGCCGGTTGGAGTAATCCGACCGGCCGTTTTTTTTGCAGTAAATTTACCCTACCCTTTTGCTTTGAACATGAGCCAACCGACAGATCCTAACGTTTCCCAAGACCCAAATGCTATCAACATAGAGTTGCCAGAGGATATTGCCGAAGGCCAATATGCTAACTTAGCAATGATTGCCCATAGCAGCAGTGAGTTTGTTATCGACTTTATTCGGTTGATGCCTGGCCTACCCAAAGCGAAGGTCAAAGCCCGTATCGTTATCACTCCAGAGCACGCCAAGCGTTTACTGGCTGCGCTGGCAGATAACGTTGAGCGCTTCGAGCAAACGTTTGGACCTATAAACTCACAGTCTGAAATGCCTAGCTTTCCAATGAATTTTGGAGGAACGATGGGAGAGGCATAGCCAACAAACGAATATGCAGCCGAGTATTACTTCTGCTCTAGATGGAATCAGTGAGGCTGCTTTAAGTGTAGTAGGGTAGGGGTAGTGAAAGAATAGAAAGTCATAAAGAGTCAATCTTTTACTTTCTCTAAAACAAACTATTTCAACCTGTTTGCTATTTTCAAACTGTTTCTCTACCTTTGCAAGCCTAATTTTTTGGGAGAAGACCCTCCTGGACAAACCATTCCGTAGATGCCTACCATTAACCAGTTAGTACGTAAAGGCCGCGAGAAGCTGACGACGAAGTCAAAGTCGCCGGCTCTTGATTCGTGCCCGCAGCGCCGCGGCGTTTGCACCCGTGTATATACCACTACGCCCAAAAAGCCGAACTCGGCTATGCGTAAAGTTGCCCGTGTGCGCCTCACCAATGGCAAAGAAGTTAACGCCTACATCCCCGGTGAAGGCCACAACCTGCAGGAGCACAGCATCGTGCTGATCCGTGGTGGTCGCGTGAAGGATTTGCCAGGTGTGCGTTACCACATCATTCGTGGTGCTCTCGATACTGCCGGCGTAAATGGCCGTTTGCAGCGTCGTTCGAAGTATGGTGCTAAGCGTCCGAAGCCCGGCCAAGCTCCTGCAGCTGGCAAAGGCGGCAAACCAGCACCCGGTAAGAAGAAGTAATTAGTTAGTTGGCAGTTGATGGTTGTCAGTTGTTAGATGCTTTTAGCACTATCGACTAATAACTGACAACGAGCAGCTACAATATAACCGACAATGAGAAAGTCAAAACCGAAAAAGCGTATTCTCCTGCCCGATCCCAAATACAAGGAGACGCTGGTAACCCGTTTCGTCAACTACATGATGTATGACGGAAAGAAAAACCTAGCCTACACTATTTTCTATGACGCCTGCGACTTAGTAGAGCAGCGCACAAAGGAAAGTGGCCTGGAAATGTGGCGCAAAGCCTTGAACAATGTGATGCCAACTGTAGAGGTAAAGAGCCGCCGTGTAGGTGGTGCTACCTTTCAGGTGCCGATCGAAGTTCGTGCTGACCGTCGTATTGCCGTAGGGTCGAAGTGGCTGATCCAGTACGCTCGTCGTCGTGGTGAGAAAACCATGAAAGATAAGTTAGCTGGTGAAATCATTGCCGCCGCTAAGGGTGAAGGTGCCGCCGTAAAGAAAAAGGACGACACGCACCGTATGGCGGAAGCCAACAAAGCCTTCTCGCACTTCCGATTCTAAATCGTTGTTAAGGACTTAGGGTCTTAGGAACTTAGTTTTCTCTCTGAAGCTTACTAAGTTCCCAAGACCCTAAGCCCTTAAATAACACTCAATAAAGCAATGGCTGTTAATAAAGACCTGCAATATCTCCGGAACATCGGGATTATGGCGCACATCGACGCCGGTAAGACCACGACTTCGGAGCGCATTCTCTACTATACCGGCAAAACCCACAAAATCGGAGAAGTGCACGAAGGTGCCGCAACGATGGACTGGATGGAGCAGGAGCAGGAGCGCGGTATCACCATTACCTCAGCTGCTACTACTACGTTCTGGAACTATCCTACGAACGAGCAAGGCGACCCAACCCCAGAGACCAAACAATACAAAATCAACCTTATTGATACCCCTGGTCACGTTGACTTCACGGTAGAGGTAGAGCGCTCGTTGCGCGTGTTGGATGGTGCTGTGGCATTGTTCTGCGCTGTATCGGGTGTAGAGCCACAATCGGAGACGGTATGGCGTCAGGCTGACAAGTACAAGGTGCCCCGCATCTGCTTCGTCAACAAGATGGACCGTGCTGGTGCTGACTTTTTCAAAGCGGTTAATGAAATCAAGGAAAAACTCGGCGCAACTCCTGTGCCGTTGCAAATTCCTATTGGTGCCGAAGATACTTTCAAAGGGGTAGTTGATCTGCTGACTGGTAAAGCCATTGTGTGGGATGATGCTACTCAGGGCAAGTCTTACCATGAGATTCCGGTTCCTGAGGATCTGGTAGAAACCGTGGCTGAATGGCGTCAGAAGCTGATCGAAAGTGTAGCTGAATACGATGATCGTCTGCTGGAGAAGTTCTTCGAAGATCCAGAGAGCATCACCCGCGAAGAAATGATGGTTGTTATCCGCCAAGCGGTTATCGACATGAAGTTCTCGCCCGTAATGTGCGGTTCGGCGTTCAAAAACAAAGGAGTGCAGTCGATGCTGGATGGCGTAATGGCCTACCTCCCGTCTCCACTGGATATGCCTGCTGTTATCGGTACCAATCCTGATACCGGTGAAGAGATAGAGCGCCACCCTGACAACGATGAGCCTTTTACAGCATTAGCATTTAAAATTGCTACTGACCCTTTCGTAGGTCGTCTGTGCTTCTTCCGTTGCTACAGCGGCCAGCTTGATGCCGGCTCGTATGTGTACAACAACCGTACGCAGAAGAAAGAGCGCATCTCGCGTCTGATGCAGATGCACTCCAACAAGCAGAACCCCATCGAGAGAATTCAGGCGGGTGATATTGCTGCTGGTGTAGGCTTCAAAGACATCAAGACCGGTGATACGCTGACTGCAGAAGGCAAGCCTCTAGTACTAGAGTCTATGTCGTTCCCTGAACCCGTTATCGGTTACGCTATCGAGCCAAAAACTCAGGCTGACGTTGACAAAATGGGTATGGCTATTGCCAAGCTCGTGGAAGAAGACCCTACCCTGTCTGTACAAACTGATCCTGAGACAGGTCAGACGGTATTGCGTGGTATGGGTGAGCTACACCTTGAGATTATCATTGACCGTATGCGTCGTGAGTTCAAGGTTGAAATCAACCAGGGAGCTCCGCAAGTTGCGTATAAGGAGGTTCTAACTAAGAAAGTAGAACACCGCGAAACGTACAAGAAGCAAACAGGTGGCCGTGGTAAATTCGGCGATATTGTATTCGAACTCGGTCCAAAAGAAACCGATCCGGAGAAGCCCGGTCTAGAATTTGTAAACGATATCACGGGTGGTGTAATCCCCCGCGAATTCATTGCGCCAGTACAGAAAGGCTTTGAAGAGGCTATGAAGAACGGTCCGCTGGCTGGCTTCCCCTTGGATAACATGAAGGTGCGTCTGTTCTACGGTTCGTATCACGATGTGGACTCTGATGCTCTCTCATTTGAACTGGCCGCTCGTGGTGGCTTCCGTGATGCTGCCCGTCAAGCTGGTCCGAAACTGCTTGAGCCAATCATGGCAGTTGAAGTAGTAACGCCAGATGAGTACACCGGCTCGGTAACAGGTGACTTGAACCGCCGTCGTGGTATCATGAAGGGTATGGACACCAAAGGTGGTGCTAACGTAGTGAAGGCTGACGTTCCGCTGTCGGAGCTGTTTGGTTACGTAACCTCATTGCGTACTATCACTTCTGGTCGTGCTTCAGCTTCACTGACATTCTCGCATTACGATCAGGTACCCAATAACTTGGCTGATGGTATCATCGCTAAGCAAAAAGGTAACGCTATTCGCTAATTCCGCTTTCACATTATAGAAATGAACCAGAAAATTCGCATCAAACTCAAATCCTACGACCACAACTTGGTGGACAAATCGTCGGAGAAGATCGTGAAGGCGGTGAAGGCTACGGGCGCTGTTGTTAGCGGCCCTATCCCACTGCCTACCAATAAAGAAAAGTTCACCGTTCTTCGTTCGCCTCACGTGAACAAGAAGTCCCGTGAGCAATTTCAATTGTGCACCTACAAGCGTTTGGTTGACATCTATTCGACATCATCGAAAACAGTAGATGCTCTAATGAAGCTAGAGTTGCCGAGCGGTGTTGACGTAGAAATTAAAGTCTGAGGATTAGTTTCTCCGACTAATTAGGAAAGATTGCCCTACTTGTTTTTAAACAGGTAGGGCAATCTTTATTTGGTTACTAGGAGAATATAAAAGAAAGATGACCGCGCTATACAACTTGAAAATTAAAAAGTGCGTCATAATTTTTAGTAGTAAAGGGCTTAATAAAAGAGATTGAGTTAGCTGATTAAATTCAGAGCAAACCATTTGATTGCTAGGAGCAAACTGTAGCAGAGTTCTTGAAAATATTTCAGAAGTGAACTGGTTTCTTACGAAATATTTTCCTAGCTTTGCACTCCCATTACGAAAACGCTATTTGGGCGTTTTCTCTGTGTCTTTTTCATAAAATCAAACAGAATGCCTGGCATCATCGGTAAAAAAATCGGTATGACAAGCCTCTTCACTCCGGACGGGAAGAATATTCCCTGTACCCTCATTGAGGCGGGTCCGTGCGTAGTGACGCAGGTGAAAACGCTTGAAAACGACGGTTATACCGCCGTTCAACTCGGTTACGGCGAGAAGAAAGCGAAGAATACCACAAAAGCACTGGCTGGCCATTTCGCCAAAGCCGGTACTACCCCTAAAAAGAAACTTGTTGAGTTTCGCATTGATGACGTAACTAGCTATTCGGCAGGCAGCGAATTGAAAGCTGATCTGTTCGAAGAAGGCGAGTTTATCGACGTAGTAGGTACCTCAAAGGGCAAAGGTTTTCAGGGCGTTGTAAAACGCTACAACTTTGCCGGTGTAGGTGGCCAAACGCACGGCCAGCACAATCGTGGCCGTCACCCTGGTTCTATAGGTGCATGCTCATGGCCTTCACGCGTATTCAAGGGAATGCGTATGGGCGGTCGTATGGGTAACGACCGTGTGAAAGTACAGAACCTAAAAGTGATGCGCATTGTAGCCGATAAGAACCTGATTGTGGTAAGCGGCTCTATTCCCGGCGCGAAGAACTCTTACGTGGTCCTGGAAAAATAACGCGAGATGGAACTGTCAGTATATAATATCAAGGGTGAAGACACAGGTCGCAAAGTGACTCTGTCTGATGCCATTTTCGGTCTCGAACCGAATGAACACGTCATGTATCTTGACGTGAAGCAGTATCTAGCTAACCAACGCCAGGGTACGCATAAGTCTAAGCAGCGCAACGAAGTGAGGGGCACGACCAAGAAGCTGAAGAAGCAGAAAGGTACTGGTGGCGCCCGCGCTGGTAGCATGAAGTCGCCTATTTTCATTGGTGGTGGCCGTGTATTCGGTCCTGAGCCTCGTGACTACGGCTTCAAACTCAACAAAAAGACTAAGCGTTTAGCTCGTCTATCAGCCCTGAGTTCGTTAGCGAAAGATGGTAAGATTTCTCTAGTAGAAAATATTACCCTGTCGTCTCCTAAAACCAAGGATTTCGTAAACATCCTGGCTGATCTGAAGCTGAACAACGGCAAGAAAACGCTGCTGGTAACCGGCGAAGTAGATAAGAACGTGGTTCTGTCGGCCCGCAATATTCAGAAGATAAGTGTGGCTACACCAGTGGCTCTAAATACACACGACCTGCTGAATACCGATACGCTGCTGCTGTCGGAGGATGGTCTGAAGTCTTTAGAACAACTTTACACCTCCGCTGAATAATGAGCACGCTGAAGAAACCGGTTGTAACCGAAAAGGCTACCAGCCTGAACGAAAAAGGCCAGTACGTGTTTGAAGTAACCCGTACGGCGAACAAAGTTCAAATCAAGAAAGACATCGAGCAGTTTTACGGTGTGACGGTAACAGGCATTAGCACTATCCGCACGAACGGTAAAGTAAAGTCGAAGTTCACAAAAGGTGGCGCCGTTAGCGGCCGTCGTCCTCATGGCAAAAAGGCTATTGTAACGGTGAAAGAAGGCGACGTAATCGACTTCTACAACGGTATTTAAGCCTTCTGATCGAGCAAACTAGCTATAGTAATGGCACTCAAAAAACTAAGACCAACATCACCGGGTCAGCGCTTCCGCATCGCCCCGGCCTTCGACGAGATTACGACGTCGACGCCGGAGAAGTCGCTGTTGGCACCCCTCAAAAACTCTGGTGGCCGTAACAATTCGGGCAAAATGTCGAACCGCTATATTGGTGGTGGACACAAAGCAAAGTACCGGGTTATCGATTTCAAGCGTGATAAAGCTGGTGTTCCAGCCACGGTCAAGACTATCGAGTATGATCCGAATCGCACAGCCCGCATTGCCCTCGTAAACTACGCCGATGGCGAGAAGCGCTATATTATTGCGCCCGCTGGTTTGGAAGTAGGTGCTACGATTGTATCTGGCCCCGGCGTTGCACCTGAAGTAGGTAATTCGCTTCCTCTGCGCGAAATGCCTCTTGGTACAATAGTACACAACATCGAATTGATGCCTGGCGGCGGTGCTGCTATGGCTCGTTCGGCCGGTACCTACGCACAACTCGTAGCCCGCGAAGATAAATATGCTACCCTGAAATTACCTTCCGGTGAAATGCGCATGGTATTGGTTACCTGCATGGCTACGGTAGGCACCGTTTCGAATGGTGACCACATGAATGTGCGTTTGGGCAAAGCTGGTCGTAACCGTTGGTTAGGCCGCCGTCCCCGCGTTCGTGGTGTGGCAATGAACCCTGTCGATCACCCTATGGGTGGTGGTGAAGGCAAGTCGTCGGGTGGTCACCCACGCAGCCGTAACGGTATCTTCTCGAAAGGACAGAAGACCCGTAACAAGAATAAGTACTCCGAGCAGCTCATCGTTAACCGTAAAGGCAAGAAATAAGCAATGGCACGTTCGCTAAAAAAAGGGCCGTACATTGACTTTCGGCTCGAGAAGAAAGTAACGGCAATGGATGAATCCGGCAAGAAGTCGGTGGTGAAGACTTGGTCGCGCCGCTCGATGATTTCTCCGGACTTCGTGGGCCACACGTTCGCCGTTCACAACGGCAATAAATTTATTCCGGTGTATGTGACGGAGAACATGGTAGGACATAAACTCGGTGAGTTTGCTCCTACTCGGAACTTCCGTGGTCACATTGCCAAGAAAGACAAAGGCAAGCGCTAAGATGGAAGCAGTAGCTAAACTCCGTAACGTGCCTACCTCGCCGCGCAAGATGCGCTTGGTAGCCGACATGGTTCGTGGTCAAAAAGTGACCCGTGCCCTGGGCTTGCTGAAATTTGAAGCCAACTCAGGTGCCGCCAAGATCGAAAAACTGCTCCTTTCGGCGCTAGCCAACTGGCAGCAGCAGAACGAAGATGAGCGCATCGAAGATGCTAACCTTTATATCAAGACTATCTTCGTTGATGAAGGCCGTCAATTAAAACGTTTGCGTCCCGCACCTCAAGGACGTGGTCATCGTATCCGCAAGCGTAGCAATCACGTGACGCTGATCATCGACACAAAAGTAGAACCACTAGGTAGTAAAACCGCTGCCAAGCAGGCTGCTGAAACGACAAGTGCTGAAGCCAGTGCAAAGCCTACTCGTCGTTCGCCCAAAAAATCGACCGAAAATCAAGCTGAAGCTACCGCATAAGCACTATGGGACAGAAAGTAAATCCAACCGGCTTCCGTCTGGGAGTTATTAAAGGATGGGACTCGAACTGGTATGGCGGTAAAGACTTTGCCGATAAGCTGGTTGAGGACGAAAAAATCCGTAAATATATCCTTGCTCGTATTCCGAAAGGCGGTATTTCCCGCATCGTGATTGAGCGTACGCTGAAGCGTATCACCATTACGATCAACACAGCTCGTCCGGGAGTAGTGATCGGCAAAGGCGGTCAAGAAGTTGATAAAATCAAGGACGAACTGAAGCAGATTACCAGCAAAGACGTCCAGATTAATATCTTCGAGATTAAACGTCCTGAATTGGACGCAAAATTGGTAGGAGAGAGCATTGCTCAGCAATTACAGGCGCGTATCTCTTTCCGTCGTGCCATGAAGATGTCTATTCAAGCTGCTATGCGTGTTGGTGCTGAAGGCATCAAGATTCAGTGCGGTGGTCGTTTAGGCGGTGCTGAAATTGCACGTTCTGAGCAGTACAAAGAAGGTCGTACTCCGTTGCATACACTGCGCGCTGATATTGACTATGCTTTATCAGAAGCTCAAACTGTGTATGGCAAGATCGGTATTAAAGTATGGGTTATGCGTGGTGAAGTATTCGGCAAACCCGACCTTTCACCTAACCAACAGCCTACAAATCCCGGTGGCGAAAGCCGCAACGACCGTGGACCACGCGGAGACCGTGGAGACCGCAACGACCGTGGGCCACGTCGTGACCGTGGCGACCGTAATGACCGCGGCGGCGATAACCGTGGTGGTCAAGGTGGCGGCGGTAACCGTCGTGGTGGCCAAGGTGGCCAAGGTGGCGGTGGTAACCGTGGTGGTCAAGGTGGCGGACCTCGTCGCTAGGCCCTTTTTCTCATCTCGAATCTTTTTTTCGTATTAACTCATGTTACAGCCGAAAAGAACTAAGTATCGGAAGATGCAGAAGGGTCGCATCCACGGCCTCGCCCATCGTGGCAGCACTATCGATTTCGGTTCATTCGCTATCAAGTCTTTGGAACAGGCTTGGATTACGGCCCGCCAGATTGAGGCTGCTCGTATCGCTATGACCCGCGCTATGAAGCGTGAAGGTCAGGTTTGGATTCGTATTTTCCCTGATAAGCCTATTACGAAGAAGCCTGCTGAGGTACGTATGGGTAAAGGTAAAGGCTCACCCGAGTATTGGGTAGCAGTAGTAAAGCCAGGCACTATTATGTTCGAATCGGACGGAGTGTCATTGGAAGTAGCGCAGGAGTCACTGCGTCTGGCTGCGCAAAAACTGCCAGTTAAGACCAAATTTGTTGTTCGTCGCGACTACGTAGAAAACTAAGCAAGATGAAGAACACAGATATCCGCGCTCTTTCATTGGAAGAGCTGAAAGAGCAAATCAAAACTGAAAAAGCTGGTGGGCAATCATTGCGTTTCGCGCATGCTATTTCGCCCCTAGAGAATCCGGTTCGCCTGAAGCATAGCCGCAAAAACGTAGCCCGTCTGCTGACGGAGCTTAACCGTCGCGAGAACGAGCAGGCTAACCAAACTGCTAATTAAACGATGGAAAGCAACGCAGCACAGCAGCCGATAATCGGCGCACCTGAGCGCAATATGCGCAAGGAAATCATCGGGCGCGTTTCCAGCTCCAAGATGGACAAGTCTATCACGGTAGTTGTGGAAATTAAACAGAAGCACCCGATCTATGGTAAGTTTGTGACCAAGACTACTAAGTTCATGGCGCACGACGAAAACAACGAATGTGGTGAAGGGGATACGGTTCGCATTATGTCGACTCGCCCCCTAAGCAAAAACAAGCGTTGGAGATTGGTAGAAATTCTAGAGCGCGCTAAGTAAGATGATCCAGCAAGAATCCCGTCTGACCGTCGCTGATAATAGCGGCGCTAAAGAAGTGCTCTGTATTCGTGTCTTAGGTGGCACGGGTAAGAAATATGCTAGCGTTGGCGATAAGATTGTAGTAGCTATCAAATCAGCTATTCCTTCCGGTAACGCTAAAAAAGGCACTGTATCGAAGGCAGTAGTAGTACGTACGAAGAAAGAAATCCGTCGTAAAGATGGATCTTACATCCGCTTCGACGATAATGCTGCCGTACTGCTAAACAATAACAACGAGCCTCGTGGCACACGCATCTTTGGCCCTGTGGCTCGTGAACTGCGTGAAAAGCAGTTCATGAAGATTGTTTCACTGGCTCCTGAAGTTCTCTAAGCAATGGCAACGAAAACGAAAGCAAAGCCTGTTAAACTGCACGTCAAAACTGGTGATACCGTTAAGGTAATTGCTGGTGATGAGCGCGGTAAGACCGGCGTAATCAAGTCGGTAAACCGTTCCACACAGCGTGTAATCGTAGAAGGCCTAAACTTGGTGACTAAGCACAATAAACCTAGTGCAAAAAACCCGCAAGGGGGAATCACCAAGATTGAGGCACCGATTCATGTGAGCAACGTGCAGCCGATTGAAACGACAAACGCCTAATCTGGCTTTAAGACAATGGCTCGACTCAAAGAAAAATATCAAGCAGAAGTAGTACCCGCGCTCCAGGAGAAATTCCAATTCAAGAGCATTATGCAGGTACCACGCATCACCAAAATCTGCATTAACCGTGGCATAGGTGCCGCAGTAGCTGACAAAAAGCTGGTCGATAATGGAGTAGAAGAGCTAACGACCATTACCGGTCAGAAAGCAGTTCCTACTATTGCAAAACGTTCAGTTTCTAACTTTAAACTCCGTGAAGGGATGCCAATTGGCGCCCGGGTTACCTTACGTGGCGAGCGGATGTACGAGTTCCTTGATCGTTTGCTTACTGTAGCCCTACCTCGTGTACGTGACTTCAAGGGCATCAATGACAAAGGATTTGATGGCCGTGGCAATTATACCTTAGGAATTAAGGAGCAAATCATCTTTCCTGAAATCTCGATCGACAAGATCAAATCTATTTCAGGTATGGATATCACCTTCGTGACGACAGCTGAAAATGATGAGCAAAGCTACGAATTGCTCAAAGCCTTCGGTATGCCGTTTACTAACGCCAAGAAACAAAGCTAATGGCTAAGGAATCCGCAAAAGCAAGAGCGCGTAAGCGTATCGCCACTGTTGCTCGCTACGCTGAAAAACGTGCTGCTTTAAAAGCTGCTGGCGACTACGAAGGTTTAGACAAGCTTCCCCGTGATGCTTCTCCTGTCCGCTTACATAACCGTGACATGATTGACGGTCGTCCTCGTGGTTATATGCGCAAGTTTGGTATCAGCCGTGTCCGTTTCCGTGAAATGGCCTTGGCTGGTAAAATCCCTGGCGTAACTAAATCAAGCTGGTAAAATAGAAGGCTGGATAGTTACAAATAACTATCCAGCCTTCTTTGCCTAAGAAACCATTGGCCGTGCCCCGATAGCCGAGCCAAGCAGTCTTAACCTGAAAATTTCGTTGTAGCCTTGAGCAACGACGAAATTTTCTTATCTTTGCGGCTCTCTAAAAAACGGGGACTCGCTTTAATAGTCAAATGAATACAGATCCAATTGCTGACTACCTGACCCGGTTGCGCAATGCCATCAAGGCAAACCATCGGGTAGTAGAGATTCCAGCTAGCAACATCAAAAAGGAAATTACGAAAGTACTTTACAGCAAAGGGTACATCCAGAGCTATCGTTTTGATAATTCGTCGGTTCAGGGTACGATTAAAATCGCTCTGAAATATAACCCGGCTACGAAGCAGCCTGCCATTACCAAGTTGCAACGTGTGAGTACACCCGGTTTGCGGACGTACGCACACGTAGAAAACCTTCCCCGCGTACTAAGCGGTTTGGGTATTGCTATTCTGTCTACGTCAAAGGGCGTAATGACGGGAAAAGAAGCGAAGAACGAGAATGTGGGCGGCGAAGTGCTGTGCTACGTTTACTAACCGAAAGGAACCGAGACTATGTCACGTATTGGTAAACTGCCTATCAGCCTGCCCACCGGTGTTCAGGTTGATGTAAATAACGAAAACCAGGTTATAGTGAAAGGCCCAAAAGGCACACTAGTAACACCTGTTGATCAAGATATTAAAGTTTCTACCGTCGACGGTCAGTTGGTAGTGGAGCGCCCTACCGAGCAGAAGCGTCATAAAGCCATGCACGGTCTGTATCGTTCGCTTATCAACAATGCTGTACAAGGTGTAAGCAATGGCTTTGAAGAGAAGCTGGAGTTAGTAGGTGTAGGTTATAAAGCTACTGTGGTTGGTAATACGCTGGAGTTGGCTTTGGGCTTTTCACACAACATCTTCTTGGCTTTGCCAAAAGAAGTAACAGCTAATGCTATTACGGAAAAAGGTAAGAACCCTATTGTTACACTGAATAGCATCGATAAGCAATTGCTAGGTCAGGTAGCCGCTAAAATACGTTCGCTGCGCAAAGTCGAGCCTTACAAAGGCAAAGGTGTGCGCTTTGTGGGCGAGCAGATTCGTCGTAAGGCTGGTAAAACGGCTTCGAAATAATTTTAAATCATGGCTTTCGATAAAGCATCAAGAAGAAAACGGATCCAGCGCATCATCCGCACAAAGGTTGCTGGCACGTCCGAGCGTCCACGTCTGTCTGTATTTCGCAGTAACACGGGTATTTATGCCCAAATTATTGACGACACTACTGGTCATACGTTGGCGTCTGCTTCCTCAAAGCACGTTTCGGTAGGAGAGGGTAACGGAGTCGCCCTTGCTGCCGCAGTAGGCAAAGAACTTGCTTCCCGTGCTCAAGGTAAAGGCATTACGAAAGTGGTATTCGACCGTTCCGGTTATCTCTACCACGGCCGCGTAAAATCACTGGCAGATGGCGCGCGTGAAGGCGGGCTGAATTTCTAAGACAATGTCAAAAGAGAATAGAGATAACAACAAGGTTGTTCGTGCTAACGAGACTGACCTAAAGGAAAAAGTGGTTGCTATCAACCGCGTTGCCAAAGTAGTGAAAGGCGGTCGTCGCTTCAGCTTCTCTGCTATTGTGGTAGTAGGCGATGGAAATGGTGTTGTAGGTTATGGTCTTGGTAAAGCCAATGAAGTAACTGACGCTATTGCCAAAGGAATTGACGATGCCAAGAAGAACCTTGTGAAAGTACCGTTGTACAAGCATACGGTTCCTCACATTATGGAAGGCAAGTATTCCGGCGGTTTTGTGTTGGTACAACCAGCTGCTGCTGGTACTGGCGTAATTGCTGGTGGTGCTATGCGTGCCGTATTTGAAAGTGCTGGCATCAAGGACGTACTAGCAAAGTCCAAAGGTTCATCTAACCCTCACAACGTGGTGAAGGCAACGTTTGATGCACTAGCCAAGATGCGAGACCCATTGCAAATTGCTCAGCAGCGTGGCATCAGCCTTCAGCAAGTATTTAACGGCTAAGCACAGATGGCACAGATCAAAATTACTCTGGTGAAGAGCGTAATTGACCGTCCTGAACGGCAAAAGCGTACTGTCCAAGCACTAGGCTTGGGCAAAATCGGCAGTACGAAGGAAGTAGAAAACACTCCTCAGATTGCAGGTATGGTGGCTGCAGTGCAGCACTTAGTAGAAGTAACAGAACTCTAGGAAGTCATTCGGATATGAATCTCAGCAATCTAAAGCCCGCCATTGGCGCTACTCGCAATGAAAAGCGCGTAGGTCGTGGTACGGGTTCCGGCCGTGGCGGCACATCGACGCGCGGTCATAAAGGTGCCAAGTCCCGTTCGGGTTATTCCAAGAAGTCCGGCTTCGAAGGTGGCCAGATGCCGCTTCAGCGCCGTGTACCTAAGTTTGGATTTAAGAATATCAATCGTATAGAGTATAAGAGCATTAATCTAGATGTTCTGGCTGCGCTTACCGATAAGGATAGTGCTGCAACTACACTAGACGCTTCTTATTTCGTGAATGCCGGGTTGGTATCGAAAAACGCCAAAGTTAAAATTCTAGGCCGCGGTGAAATCACCAAGGCTGTAGAAGTTCATGCGCACGCTTTTTCTAAATCAGCCGTGGAGGCTATTGAAAAGGCAGGTGGCAAAGCTGTGACGCTTTAAAGTCTACTGAGCAATGAAAAAGTTTATCGAAACGATAAAGAATATTTTCAAAATTGAGGATCTGAGAACTCGGATCCTCAATACTGTTTTTTTCATTGCTATCTACCGGCTCGGTTCATATGTAGTCCTGCCTGGAGTAGATCCAACTCAATTAAAGCAAGGTGCCCAAGGCCTTTTTGGTATTTTGGACACGCTATTGGGAGGTGCATTTAGCCATGCTTCCATATTTGCACTTGGTATTATGCCGTACATCTCGGCTTCTATCGTATTGCAATTGTTGACTATCGCTGTACCTTATTTCCAGAAACTGCAGAAAGAAGGCGAGTCTGGTCGGAAAAAGATAAACCAGTATACCCGCTTCCTCACGATTCCAATCGTGATGGCACAGTCTATAGGGTTTATCGCTACCATTAACGCAGAGGCTATTACAAACCCAGGAGTGCTTTTCACAGTTACTACTATGGTAGTAATTACTGCAGGCACCCTATTTTGTATGTGGTTAGGTGAGAAAATCACCGACAAAGGTATTGGCAACGGTATCTCGATGATCATCATGATCGGGATTGTCTCCCGTTTGCCTGGTGCCCTAATAGGGGAAGCTGCAGCCAAACGTATGCAAGGCTCACTGATCTTCTTGATTGAGTTGGTAGTGCTTTTCTTGGTAGTGATGGCAGTAATTGTATTGACACAGGCAGTACGCCGTATTCCAGTACAGTATGCTAAACAGGTAGGAGGTACTACGCAATTAAATGCACAGCGTCAGTTTATTCCTATGAAGGTGAATGCAGCTGGTGTTATGCCTATCATTTTTGCGCAATCACTGATGTTTGTACCTGCTATTGTCGCTTCGGTGTGGCAGAACGAAAGCGACACAGCCAGTTATATTGGCCTGAAGTTTTCAGATTATACTTCATGGCAATACAATCTTGTGTTTGCTTTGCTCATTATTGTTTTTACATACTTCTACACTGCTATTAGTGTAAATCCCAATCAGATAGCGGATGACTTGAAGCGTAGTGGCGGGTTCGTTCCGGGTGTGAAACCTGGTCGTGATACTTCAGAATACATTGATGAAGTATTGACCCGTATCACTTTGCCTGGTGCAGTCGCTTTAGCTTTAATTGCTATCTTTCCTGCTTTCGCGCTTTTGTTAGGGGTGACTCGGCCTTTCTCTGCTTTCTATGGCGGTACATCGCTTATCATTATGGTAGGTGTAGTGTTAGATACGCTAAATCAAGTTGAGAGCTACTTGCTGATGCAGCGTTACGATGGAATGATGAAGAGCGGTAAAGTTAGGGGCCGTTCGCAAAATATTGCTTTGGCTTCCTAATCCTAATGATAGTTTACAAAACTGAAGAGGAGATAGAGTTGATTAGAGCCAGTGCGCGAGTGCTGGCTCAAGCTCATGGGGAGGTAGCTAAGCTTATTAAGGAGGGAGTTACTACCCGTTATCTTGATCAGCGAGCAGAAGAGTTTATTCGTGACAATGGGGGTGTACCTTCTTTTAAGGGCTATAACGACTTTCCATTCAGCCTTTGTATTTCTCCTAATTCTGTAGTTGTTCATGGCTTCCCCAGCGATTACACACTGAAGAGTGGCGATATACTTTCAGTTGATGGCGGTGTATTACTTAACGGCTATCATTCCGATAGTGCATACACTTATGCAGTTGGAGAGGTAGCGCCAGAAGTTGTAGCGTTGTTAAAACGCACAAAAGAATCACTTTATCTAGGTATTGAACAGGCTGTGGCAGGCAACCGCATGGGTGATATCAGCCATGCAGTGCAGCAACACGTAGAAAAAGAAGGGTACGGTGTAGTAAGGGAGCTGGTGGGACATGGAGTTGGCCAAAAGCTTCATGAACGACCAGATGTGCCGAATTACGGTAAGCGTGGTTCGGGCCTTAAGTTACAAACTGGATTGGTCATAGCTATTGAACCTATGGTTAATTTTGGTACCAAACAAATTGTGCAGGAAAAGGATGGTTGGACCATCCGCACGAAGGATAAAATGCCTTCGGCGCACTTTGAACACACAATTGTTGTTAGAAAAGACAAAGCTGAGGTCCTTACCTCCTTTGAATACATAGAAAAAGCCTTACAATAGCCTTATGGCCAAACAATCCTCCATTGAGCAGGACGGAGTCATTCTGGAAGCACTGTCCAACGCCATGTTCCGCGTGGAATTGGAAAACGGGCACCAGCTTATTGCCCATATTTCGGGCAAGATGCGGATGCACTACATCAAAATTCTGCCAGGGGATAAGGTGAAGTTGGAAATGTCACCCTATGATTTGTCAAAGGGTAGAATTGTTTACCGTTATAAATAAGGGTCTTAGAGACTCAGAATTCCAGGAAGTTGTGTACTTTTGCACCACTTTTCTAGAATTTCGGGGTCTTTCGTTAAGCCCTAATGTCTCACAGACCCTAAGTTTCCACTCTTATGAAAGTCAAAGCGTCCGTTAAGAAACGCAGCGTTGACTGTAAAGTGATTCGCCGCAAAGGCAAGCTTTACGTCATCAACAAAAAAAACCCGCGTTATAAGCAGCGGCAAGGTTAAGCACTCAGATACTACAACATGGCTCGTATTGCAGGGGTAGATATCCCGGACAACAAGCGGGGCGAAATCGCCCTGACGTACATTTTCGGCATTGGCCGTCCTTCTGCTCAGAAGATCCTCAATAAGGCTGGCATTTCGCTAGACAAGAAGGTGAAAGATTGGACGGAAGATGAGGCTGGTGAAATCCGTAGCATCATTGCTTCCGAACACAAGACGGAGGGTGTGTTGCGCTCGGAAGTGCAGTTGAACATCAAACGCTTGATGGACATCGGCTGCTACCGTGGTTTGCGTCACCGCAAAGGTTTGCCGGTTCGTGGTCAGCGCACCAAGAACAATTCGCGTACCCGTAAGGGTAAGCGTAAGACGGTTGCCAACAAGAAGAAGGCTACTAAATAACCAGTAGCGGAAATCGGAGCCAATGTAAATAGTTGGCTTCAACACCTTCCGCATATTTTGCGATAACCAAATGGCACAAAAGAGAAAAGACAAAGCTAAGAAGCGCGTTGTCCAAGTTGAACAAACCGGACAAGTACACATCAAGGCTTCGTTCAATAACATCATCATCTCTATCACCAACAACAACGGCCAAGTAATTTCTTGGGCTTCTGCTGGTAAGATGGGATTCCGTGGTTCGAAGAAAAACACTCCATACGCTGCACAAATGGCAGCTACGGATTGTGGCAAAGTAGCTCATGATTTGGGCATGCGTAAAGCCGAAGTATTCGTGAAGGGTCCTGGCTCGGGCCGGGAATCAGCTATCCGGACCATCCAAAACGTGGGTATTGAGGTGACGACCATCCGCGACGTGACGCCGCTGCCCCACAACGGCTGCCGTCCCCCTAAACGCCGTCGCGTCTGATATACTGAACTGGCAATCAATGTACATCGTTGGTTCGCCTTATGTGTCGGGTTTCTGATGCAGCCTTTCGTTTCTGTAAGGTACATCGAAGGAGCCCGACACACGCAGTTCATCCCCCAGTAAAACTCAATAACCCCGAAATGGCACGTTATACCGGTCCTAAAACCAAAGTTGCCCGTCGCTTCAATGAGCCAATCTTTGGCCCAAGCAAGGCACTCAACAAAAAGAACTATCCCCCCGGCCAGCATGGTCGCGGCCGCCGCAAGAAGCAATCTGAATATGCTGTCCAGTTGATGGAGAAGCAGAAGGTGAAATACCTTTACGGCGTACTGGAAAAGCAATTTGAGAACCTGTTCCACAAAGCTGCTACTTTGCCCGGTATTACCGGTGACAACCTGCTGGCCCTACTGGAATCGCGTCTTGATAACACTGTATATCGCTTCGGCATTGCGCCTACCCGCCGTGCTGCCCGTCAGTTGGTATTGCACAAGCACATCACCGTAAACGGTGAAATTGTGAACATTGCCTCGTACAAGTTACGTGCTGGTGATGTGGTAGGTGTTCGTGAAAAATCGAAGTCGCTGGAAACCATTACGGATAGCTTGAGCGTACGCAATTCGCGTCAGTTCTCATGGCTGGAGTGGGACGGCAAGGAGATGGTAGGCAAGTTCCTGAATGCCCCTTCTCGCGAATTGATTCCGGAGAAAATCACCGAGCAGCTCATCGTCGAGTTGTACTCGAAGTAGTAACGCACCCAGCTATTTCTGGGTCGTTCATTCGATTTTCTTTGTCGTATTTAATGGATTTGAGTACTGAGTAGTAGGTAGTAGGACGTAAACAACTTGTTTGTGGTCTTGCTACCTACTACTCATACACACTACATATAAAGCCCCACTTATGTCAATCTTAGCTTTTCAAATGCCGGAAAAGGTCGTGATGGAGAAATCAGACGACTTTTACGGAACGTTTGAATTCAAACCGCTGGAGAAAGGCTACGGCGTCACGATCGGCAACGCTCTGCGCCGCATCCTGCTGTCGTCGCTGGAGGGCTACGCCATCACGTCGGTACGCACCAGCAGCGTTCTGCATGAGTTCATGACCATTGAAGGCGTGATTGAGGACATGTCCGAAATCATTTTGAACCTGAAGCAGGTTCGCTTCAAGAAGGTGAGCGATGCTATCGAGGACAAAATCACGGTGCGCATCAAAGGTCAAGAGACTTTCTCAGCTGGCGATATTAACAATTTCACTAGCGGCTTTCAAGTGCTGAATCCTGACTTAGTGATTTGCCACGTAGACCCTAGTACTGAGCTGGAGTTTGAATTCACAATTCAAAAAGGCCGTGGCTACGTGCCTGCTGAAGAGAATAAGCCTACTGATCAAGTTTTCGGTCAGATTGCGATAGATGCTATTTTCACGCCTATTAAAAACGTGAAATATAGCATTGAAAATACTCGTGTAGAGCAAAAGACTGACTATGAGCGTTTGCTCGTAGAAATTCAGACTGACGGCTCTATCCATCCTGAGGAAGCACTGAAAGGTGCCGCTAATATCTTGATTCAGCATTTTATGCTGTTCTCGGATAATACGATGACTTTTGAATCGGCGAAGCCTGAGGAAGAGGAAACGGTAGACGAGGAAACTTTGCACATGCGCAAAATCCTGAAGACGCCATTGGCGGATATGGATTTGAGCGTACGTGCTTATAACTGCCTCAAGGCTGCTGATATCAAAACGCTGGGCGATTTGGTTCAGCTTGACATGAGCGATATGATGAAGTTTCGCAACTTTGGTAAAAAGTCGCTGACGGAACTGGAAAACCTCGTAGAGGAAAAAGGGCTGACCTTCGGAATGGACTTAGGCAAATATCGCCTCGACGAAGATTAAGGATAGATAGCCGAATGGCTGAATTGGAAAGGGATGTTCTTGGAACAACCTACTACCCGTTCAGCCATTCGGCTGTTTACATAGTAAAGCATTTAATCCATTTTTTAACTAGTAGGCCCTGAGGGACGCCGGTACTAATGTGGAAGTAGCATGAGCTACTTACCCGCCGTGGTCGGCATCCGCAAGCTTACGCTTTTCTTTTTTTATGCGTCACGGTAAATCCATCAACCACTTGGGTCGTACTACGTCCCACCGCAATGCGATGCTGTCGAACATGGCAATTTCGCTGATTCAGTACAAGCGTCTCACCACTACGGTAGCAAAGGCCAAAGCCTTACGCAAGTTCGTAGAACCACTGCTGACTAAGTCGAAAAACGATACTACACACTCGCGTCGTACAGTATTCGCTACGCTTCAAAATAAAGAAGCACTCAAAGAATTGTTTGGCGACGTAGCTGCTAAAATTGCTGATCGTCCAGGTGGGTACACTCGCATCATCAAGTTGAGCGAGACTCGTTTGGGCGACAACGCTGAGGTGTGCATCATTGAGCTAGTAGATTACAACGAAACGCTACTGGAGGCGAAGAACGCCGGTGAAGCTAAGAATACTACCCGCCGTTCGCGCCGTGGTGGCAAGAAAGCCACTGATGTTACGCAACTAGGCGGTGAAGCTATTGCTCCAAACGCTACAGTTGAAGTTTCAGCTCCTGAAGATACCCCTACCACGACTGTGCAAGAAGGTGAAAGCCGCGAAGAAGCACAAGAGCGTGACGAAGAAGCTGCTTCGTAAGAAACTGCTCTGAAACGGAAAGGACTGGCTTACTGCCAGTCCTTTTTTGTTGCTGGCTACCTTGGTATACGCAAGGAAAGCAGGCTTGCCTACTGATATTTCTTACCTTGGGGCACCAAAACCTACTGCCAGCGGCTAACTTCAATAGTCGTTGGCGGCTACCCTACCACTTTTCAACCTCTCATACTTTTCAACATGAGCATTATCACCTCCATCCACGCCCGACAGATTTTTGACTCGCGCGGCAATCCTACCGTGGAAGTAGACGTGACCACCGATTCTGGTGCTACTGGCCGGGCTGCTGTGCCTTCGGGCGCTAGCACGGGTAAGCACGAAGCCGTAGAGCTACGCGACGACGATAAGTCGAAGTACATGGGCAAGGGCGTGCTGAAGGCTGTGGACAACGTGAATACCAAAATTGCGGAAGAGCTAATTGGATTCTCGGTATACGAGCAGGCGCTACTTGACAAAATCATGCGGGAGCTGGATAGTACGCCTAATAAGGCAAACCTGGGTGCCAACGCTATTCTGGGGGTATCGCTAGCTGCTGCTCGTGCGGCGGCGCAAGATGCGGGCATGCCACTGTACCGCTATGTAGGTGGGGTAGGGGCCAATACGCTACCCGTGCCGATGATGAACATCCTGAACGGAGGTTCGCACGCCGATAACTCTATTGATTTCCAAGAGTTCATGATTATGCCGGTAGGCGCATCTTCCTTCTCGGAAGCGTTGCGTTGGGGCACCGAAATCTTCCACAACCTCAAGAACGTGCTGAAGAAGCAAGGATTGAGCACCAATGTGGGCGACGAGGGTGGCTTTGCACCGAACATTAAGTCCAATGAAGACGCCATCAAGGTAGTGCTGCAAGCCATTGAGGCGGCTGGTTACAAGCCGGGCGACGACGTGATGATTGCCATGGATGCCGCTGCATCGGAGTTCTACTCGGATGGGCACTACCACTTCAAGAAGAGCACCGGCGATAAGCTGACATCGTCGGAAATGGTAGCCTACTGGACCGATTGGACCAAAAAGTACCCCATCATCAGCATTGAAGATGGTATGGACGAAGACGACTGGAGCGGATGGAAGAGCCTTACCGATAGCATTGGCTCGACAACCCAACTGGTAGGCGACGACCTGTTCGTGACCAACGTAGAGCGTTTGCAGCGTGGTATTGATGAGAAAATCGCTAATTCTATCCTCATCAAGGTAAACCAGATTGGTACGCTCACTGAGACAATTGATGCTGTAAACTTGGGCCGTCGCAACGGTTACAAGAGCATCATGTCGCACCGCTCGGGTGAAACAGAGGACAGCACCATTGCTGACTTGGCCGTAGCTCTGAATACTGGTCAAATCAAAACTGGCTCAGCCTCGCGCTCTGATCGTATGGCGAAGTACAACCAACTGCTGCGCATTGAGGAAGAACTGGGCGAAACTGCCTACTTCCCCGGCAAAAAGATGTAAGTCACGGATTCCGCCAATAGGCGTTCTTCTACTGCTCTAATACAAAACGGCACTGTTGCTTTCGGGCGGCAGTGCTGTTTTGCGTGTGTAGTATCGGTCGAAATCTTGATATTTGCGATAGACGCCATATTTGGTGCACTCCCTAGCCTGTTTTCACTACCATGAGCCTGCTCGACCTATTTCATCGTGTGCCACGCTTTCTGCGTAGCTTCTACTTCGTAGCAGGATTAAGTTTTCTGGTATGGATGTTTGTATTCGACGCCAATGATTTGGTGAAGCAGTATGACATGTACGCCAAGTGGCGCGACCTGCAAACGGAGCGCGAGTATTATCTCAAAAACATTGAGCAGGTGAAACAGGACCGCGCTGAACTGCTGAGTAGCCCGGAGCTGCTGGAGAAATTTGCTAGAGAAAAGTACATCATGAAGCGACCAGGGGAAGATGTGTTTATCCTGGTGCCGCAGGAGGAAGAATAAACTGTAAAAGCCGGTGTTGCTCAACGCAACACCGGCTTTTACAGTAACAGAGGCATGCGTTATTCCACTCAGCAGCTGTGTGCTGCTTTCTTTACTTGTTTTTTCGTTGCCTGCGGCAGTTTGCTGTTAGCTGCGAACCTACCTGCCAAAATCTCACAGGTGCAGCTAACGCGCAAGTTTCTGCTAACGGTGCTGCATGGCGAGTACCGGAGTGCCTACCCTCTACTCACATCTGAAACTCAGCAACAGCTTACTGCAGCACAGTTCCGGGCGGCTGGACGGCAGCTCTACGAGCAGGGAAAACGATTTGGGCCCCGCATCACGCTATACAAGCTAGGATTTCGCTTTGGAGATGATCAGAAGGCGCATCCCTTTTATCAATTCCATTTTGCCAGTGACACACTCCGTCTCCGGCCGCAGGTGTTGCTAGATGTGAGCTTCCGCGACTCGGCTGCAACGCAGGTGTTGACATTTGGCTTGGTACCGGCGCCACAAAAGAAAGCGAGGTAGGCAAGTCCTGTCATCCTGAACGTAGTGGAGCACAGGATGACAGCTACCTACTCAATCTTCTTCCCTGACATTGCCTGCTTGATCGATATATTCATGATTCGCTCGGCGAAGGGGCGGGTATATTCTTCCAGCGTGTCCATTGCCTTCAGAATCGTGTCCTTGTTGTTGGTGACGAGGCTTTCGCGCAGAGTCTCGGTGAGAGCAGCCGTTTGTGTAATTTCGGTTTCCTCCAGGTATTGCGAATTCTTGTTCACGAAGCGCTCTACTTGGTAGAGCAACTGTTCGGCGGCGGTGCGGGCCTCAATCACCATACGGGCCGATACATCGTCGCGGGCGTAGGTGAGCGAGTCCATGAGCATCTGCTCCACCTGCTCGTCGGTGAGGCCGTACTGTGGCTTGATTTCCACCTGCTGGCTCACGCCAGAGCGCAGTTCAATAGCCTCTACCTTCAAAATCCCGTCGGCATTCAGGATAAAATTGACATCGACTTTAGGTAGGCCGGCCGGCATGGCTGGAATGCCACTCAGCACAAACTCGCCCAGCTTACGGTTCTCCTTCACTAAATCCCGCTCGCCCTGGTACACCGAGACTTTCAGGTTCACCTGCCCATCAACAGAGGTAGTATACTGGCGGCCGGCTTTGGTAGGAATTTTGGAATTGCGCGGGATGATGGCATCCATCAGACCACCCATCGTTTCGATGCCCAGCGTGAGGGGTGTTACGTCGAGCAGGAGTACGTCGCGGCGGTTGCCGGCCAGTATGTCAGCCTGGATGGCCGCACCGAGCGCCACTACCTCATCGGGGTGTAAGGAATTGTTGGCAGGCTGCTGGAAGAATGCGGATACTGAATCATACACCAGCGGCACGCGGGTAGAGCCACCTACCAGCAGCACGGCATCTAAGTCTTGCGGGGTGAGCTTGGCATCGGCGAGGGCGCGCTGACAGGCGTCCATTGTGCGGCGTACGAGTGGGGTAACCAGCTCATTGAATTTCGCTTTGGTCAGGGGTAGGCGCACTTCGTCGAATAGTACCTCAAACTCGTCGTTTTGGCTGAGGTGACGTTTGGCTTGCTCGGCCAGTAGGCGTAGCTGCTGCTGGGCCGTTACGTTCTGGAATAGCAGGGTAGAGAGCTGGTACTCCGTTGCCCAATAATGGTAGATAGCTTGGTCGAGGTCGTCACCACCTAAGTAGGTGTCGCCGTTAGTACTCAATACTTCAAAAATGCCTTGTTGAATACGCAGAATCGAAATATCGAAGGTGCCACCGCCCAGGTCGTACACGGCCACCGTCTTTTCTTCATCGGGCGAGAGACCAATACCGTAGGCAAGCGCTGCGGCTGTGGGCTCGTTCACGATGCGTAGCACTTCCAGTCCGGCCAAACGGCCCGCATCGCGGGTGGCCTGGCGCTGAGAATCGTTGAAATAGGCTGGCACCGTGATGACGGCACGATTAATAGGCGTTTTCAGGGCGTGTTCAGCACGCTGGCGCAACTCCTTCAGAATTTCTGCCGACAGCTCAATGGGCGAGTGAAATTGCTCGCCTACCCGCACCTGCACCAAACCCTCGGAGTTGTCGTCAATTATCTTATAACCCAACTGGTCAGCGTGGTCACCTACGTCCTGATACGATTTGCCCAGCAGGCGTTTCACTGAGTAAATCGTATTCTGCGGGTCCGTGAGCAGGTATTGTTTAGCCTCAGTGCCCACAATGGGCGCGGTGCCATCCGTAGGGAAGTGTACTACCGATGGCACAATGGTACCGCGGCCTTGGTCGTTGATGGCCACAGGCTGGCGGGTTTCGGGGTGAATGTAGGCAACCAACGAATTGGTAGTACCCAAGTCAATCCCTACGATAATTTCTTCCTGCTGCAGACTCCCGGTAGAGAGGTTGATTGCGACTTTAGCCATAAGATACGAAAAGCAGCGCGCCACGCGCGCAATGAGGCGAACGGTATAAGTGTATGATTGTACGCTCTTATACGAACAAATAAACCGCCACGGGGGCGTAAAAGTAAGGAAGAAACAATGTGGAGGCGATAAGGCGGCGTAGCAGGCAGCAGAGTGAGAAATGTAGTGGCTGATATACAGCGAAAAAGGCCCCCCTGACGATGCTGCATGAATATAGACTTATGCTAATAAAATGAAGTAGACGGAAACTGAATCATCCGTTGACATTGTTCGTATAGTGTCAGATAAGTAGCAGCCTGTGGGCGGACTACTTTTTTCTTCCAGTAAGAACCTTACTCCCAATGGAAAAGCCGAGTGTAGTACATCGTCAGCGACTGAAGCGCCGGGCCAAGAGGCTCACGCGTCGCATTATGCCTTTTGTGGCGGCCCTGTTCCTGGCTACGCCGGTAGCGGCACCCGTTAGCAAAACGCTGGCCCGTGCCCGCACGCATCAAACACTGCCTACGGCCGAGCAGATGCAGGAAACATTCCTGAATCAGCGCTTCGACAAGCTGTACCAGGAAATGAACTTGGCTGAACAGGGTTTGCAGTTCGATGTATTTGAGAAGGCCATGACCGGCTACCTCAATCTGAAGGAAGCGGATAAGCTCGGCGAAAAGGACCGTCTGACGGTTATCGACTTCAGCCTGCCCTCTACCGAAAAGCGCCTCTGGGTGCTAGATTTAGCTACTAAGCAGGTGCTATTTCATACGCTGGTGGCGCACGGGCACAACTCTGGCGAGAACATGGCAACCAACTTCTCCAACGAGAATGAGTCGAACATGAGCAGCCTGGGTTTCTACGTAACGTCTAGCGAGTACGTAGGCAAGCACGGCCGCTCTTTGAAGCTTCAGGGCCTCGACGAAGGGTACAACAACAACGCGATGATGCGTTCTGTGGTGATGCACGGCGCCGACTACGTGAGTGAAGATTTTATCCGGCAGAACGGTCGTTTAGGACGTAGCTTGGGCTGCCCAGCCCTACCAATGGACCAATACGCACAGATTATTGATGCAGTAGGCGGACATACCTGTTTGTTCCTGAACGGCAACGATACATCCTACAGCTCCTCCTATCTTGATCAGCATGTGGCCGCCCAGGCATTGGCCGCTGTTACTACTAACACTGGAAAGTTAATCTAAGCGCTGACTTTCATCTTATCAAAACAGCCGCCGCGATTTATTCGCGGCGGCTGTTTTGGTATTGTTGATTAGGTTCTAAAGGGTTAGCCCAAACTTATGGCCTACAGTCTCTAAGTCTTTCACTACGGGATCCAGCAAAGGAATGCCCTCCAGTAGTCGTTTGGCCGACGATTCGCGCTCCGGGTCGCCGGGGATGAGTACTTGCTGACCGGGCACGGCGCGTGCGTTGCGGAAAGTGGAAATCCAGTTGTCCATGTGCGCTTTGAACTCATCGGCGGGGCGAAAGGCGTCTACGCGCATTGCCCCAAAGAAATGCCCGATGCCCTGGCCTACCGGATCAGCGGGTGGTTGCAGAAACGCCACGAAGGGTGGTACCCACGGCCCATAATTGGCCCCACTAAGTACGGCCGAAAAAATATCGACTATACTACCTAAGCAATAGCCCTTGTGCGAGCCGGTTTCGCCGCCCAGCGGTTGCAGGGCGCCGCCGTCCTTCAGCTCGTTCGGGTTGGTAGACACGTTGCCGTCTTTGTCCTGAATCCAGCCGGTAGGAGCCGGCTGATTCTTGCGTTGCAGAATTTCTAGTTTGCCGTTGGCGGCCGTTGTGGTTGCAAAATCTGCCACAAAATCGGGCTGCTCGGCGGCTGGAATGACCACTGCAATGGGATTGGTGCCCAGCAAACGGTCGAGGGAGTGGGTAGGCGCTACCAGGGGCGAGGCGTTGGTCATGGCTAAGCCAATCATATCGTGCGCCAAAGCCTTCATGGCGTGGTAGCCCGCAATACCGAAGTGGTTGGAGTTGCGCACCGATACCCAGCCCGTACCCGCCACACGCGCTTTCTCGATG
>Ga0210040_10001505_pt1 | contig 35048 bp, 35 predicted proteins | sample CryGeyCG12114_NA_FD_185462 | JGI IMG/M metagenome (GOLD analysis project Ga0210040, IMG submission 185462) | Groundwater microbial communities from aquifer - Crystal Geyser CG19_WC_8/21/14_NA (SPAdes) (version 2) | ecosystem: Environmental > Aquatic > Deep subsurface > Groundwater | place: USA...
TTTGAGGCCAGGCGAGCGTTGTACGCTGACATGGCGTCTACCGATGATGTAGGGATTTGAGAGAAGCCGTCAGAACCATCAACGCTGGAGCCGTCACTTATTGATAGATGTCCTGGTGCACGAGGCGATACTCCAAAATTCCACAAACCTCGAACACCGAGCAAGGCACTGTCAGTCGAGCCCAATGCTTCCACAGAGCATCGTCCTGTATCATACTGTATGTGTGCCAGCACTGCTGCGGGAGGTGGACTTGAGTTGATTGCTGGCGTGGTTATGGTCTTGCTGTTCAGGGATACAGAGACAAGCGTGGACGGAGTGATCCGCCTTGCATACAGGGCGGTCAAGGTCGAGGGTGGAGGCAAGGCTAGTGTACCATAAAGCAGGGTAGGCTTGCGGTGCTTGGGATCTTCGCGTAGCTCTTTGTACTCGTGCTCAACGGGCAATGTCGGAAGTCTTATGTCTCGGTAGCCGCGGACAAGATTCCTGAGCGGTATGCTCGGTGTTTGCGATGGCATGTGGCCGAAATTGACCGTTGAGTACAGGTAGGAAAGAGATCCATCGATTTGGCCTAAGGTCGACAGGGTATAGGAGGTAGCGAAGTTGGATGTGCTCAGTGAAGCGACATGTAAAGACAGAGTCGAAGGGGTGGGAAACGACAGTAAAGCATCGGACGTGGCCGTCAAGGAGGGATAGCTATTGTCATGGTTCCAGTTCGTCAAAGTGCCAAAGGAATGGACGATGTAGTCCATGAACGTGATCATTGCGGACTAGGAGTTTGATGGAGCGCATAAAGCGCTACCGTGGTGGTGATACCATCGAACAAACTCCAACACTTTGTTCCTATCAAGTTTTGCAGTATCGTAAGGTGTGCGCTGTTCACTGGCTTTGCAGAGCATTGAATCTACACTACCGTCAGTTGAACTCGACCTCCGCACTGGCAGTCGTGAAAGCCTGCCAAGCCTTCAAAAGTTGTTCGATGCCGGTGCATCGCAAGCAAGGCGAGCTTCAAGCCAACAGCTGTTTGGGGAACTGAACAACACTGCCATCTCGCGCGATCATCATTCCTCGTCCTCAGTAGTTCCAAGGAGCTGTATCAATACCAATTTCAAGATGGTCCGCCTTACCGAAGTTGAAGACGAGCACTTCCATGACAACCCAGCCAAAGCCGGCGACGAAGTTCTCCTTGCCGAAGACGACGAAGACTATACCGACACAGGTACTGGTCGTCTCCCTTCTCCTCCTGCTACCACTGACCAATCCTGCTAGACTCCGAGATCTCGGACGCCTCCGACCTTGACCCTTCGACTGACGAATCGATCGTCGACCGCATCGTCGCGCTAAAAGATATCATCCCCCCAAAGGCTCGCGCACGAATTACCGCAATTTCATCTTCAGTATACAACGGCACCAGCACGGGCATTGCTTACGGCGGGAAAGGTCTGTGGGTATTGGCGACCAGTGTGCTGTTGTTAGGTATTCCGTATGCGCTGGCAATGGGTGAGGAACAGGCGATCATGGAAGAGCAGAGGCAGCAAACCATGATGCAAGAAGGTGCTCAAGGCATGATCCAGGGTGACCAGCAGGCGAGGTCTGCTCTGTAAAGATTGGGACGATACATGTATATTAAGGAAGAAGCAACGGTGTGTATGCAGTGTAGCATGGCAGAGTCTTAACTCATATCTGTATTTCAAGGAAAGTCGCTCTGAGGAGCTACTTGAATAGAACGAGTAATGGTCGCAGATAGTCCAATTCATGTGGGCCGTAGCAAGCTCTGGACACGTCTTCAAGCCTCATGCAAACCGAAGATGTAAACGCACCACTCAGTGGTCAAATCCATCGAAATCAGCGTCAATCAGAGACGCTGGTGCTCAGTCGCCCTCAGAATCGCTTCCCATCCTTGGTAAAGTCCTCAGCTTGTCTCCCTTCCACTCTCTCACTGTACCATGCTCGTCTCTCGTCCTCACAGAGCCTATTCTGCCTTTGGAACGTCCCCCCTTTCTCTCGTAGCCTTCCATCCCCAACCTTGCATCTTCAAGATCATTCTTGAAGTTGCTCCAAAACGCCGCAATCATGCCTGTCTCCTCCATGTTGTCCACAATAGCTTCCGCTTCTTTCTCACGCATCTTCTTGTTGAGCTTTTCACGCGCCACAATCGCCTCGGCTGATAGCACGCCTTGCTCTTCTAGATATGCCATCAAACTCTCGTTCAAGTGATATTTCCAATGCGTCAATTTATGACCCATCTCGGCGTTCGCAGCACAAAACCGACCCAAGTAGAAATGCCGACCTTGTGGCGCTAGTTGATGCCCTTGTTCATCATAGTCGACATCGCCGTTGTATTCCTCCTCGTCCTCCGAGTTGTCTATTGGTTCAAGAGTCTTCTGAGAGTAAGCCTGGCCTTCGAAGATAAAGTCATAGCGTGCTGGATGGTTCGTGCGGTTACACGCATCACATGTACGGATATTGTCCTCGTCTTCTCCCGGAAGAGCACTGACTCTCATGCTTGGTCGAGCCAAGATTGAATACTTGAATGTACCGTTCCAAGCGGCGGAAATGAGACGACTTCCAGCTTGTGCTTGAACTTGGTCATCGACCCTAGCCCAGGAGAGATTGTAGATCTCGTCCTCACGTGAAAATGCTGGAGCAATCCTGTTCTTGACGAGCCATTCGATGACATGAACGAAAAGTTCCTTTGGCTTTTTCGAAGCGAAGGCGGTAAACTGGAGCGGTATGCCCGAATGGGGTCGTCCGAGCCTGTCCTGAGAGTCCTCGACAACGAAATCGTCTTCCTCGTTGTCGGGCACAGTCTCGGCCTCATTTTCGGTATCCACTGAGGAGTGAACTGAATCTTCCTCCACACTTTGAAAACCTGGCTGTCCAATGAAGCTGAGGTCCACCCCATCTTGGTCGTCCTTTTCTTCATCGTCGCCAGATTCACAAATTCGTGGAATTTTCTCGCCTGCTCTCCTCCTCCTCAATAGTTCAAGATGTTCTCGCGTCTTGTCCCGTTGCGTTGTGACTGGTCCACCTCTCGTTCTTGGTTTCTCAATAACCTCGTCCTGGTCAGAATCGTGTAGATCCGCTAAGTCCTCGTTCAGTTCGTCTTGCTCTCTCTGAGTCCTTTGACGTGGAGTACGCGGAGACTTGTGTTTTCTGGAGAGTTTTCGGGCCTTAGCAGGTCTGATAAGCTCATCGTCATTCTCCGACGTTATGTACTCGACCTCGTCGTTAGAGACGACGAAATCATCTCCGACATGTCTTCGCGGCCGTAGACTGTGTTTTTGCACTGGCTCGTCCTCCGACGATATATACTCCACACGATCATCGTCTACAACGAAAGTGCCATGTTGAGCAGGCTTGCGACGTCTCGAAGCGGGCATCGTGACAATAGCGTCGTCTTCATCCCCACTTGTCTCTGGTGAAGCAAGATTCGATAGGCCTTGTGCCGGACTCGGTATCTCTACCGCTACCAAGCGCTGGGTCGGACTTGAAGCCACCGAGCTAGATCCTTGAGCTGGATGTTGAGAACGCAACCTGGTCGAACGTCTTGTAAGAGTTGACTCAAAATCCTTACCACGAGCCATGGGCTTCACGACTCTACGGGGTCTGGACGCAGGTAGGGGCATGTCATCGTCGGATTTGCGATAGTCGTGCATAGACGGCGCAGGTGACGGGGAATGAGCTGATTGCGAATCGGGAGGATCGCTTAGTGGAGATGAGATTGGTTCTACAGCCGTACTGTCAGTCCAAAGCTCAGTAGATGAAACATGTCACCTTACCTTTACTTACAAGTTGCGCCTGAGACGATGCGGCTGGTGTCGGAAGAACGCCCGCACCGGTTTCATCTTCTGCAGTCTCATCTCCCAGTGACGCCGCTGCAGGTCTATGGCTCTGCCGAACTCTGTCAAAACGAACGCTGGCGAGTCGATCTTGTATTGCTGAACTGTAGTTCACTTTCACAGGTGAAGATGAAGGTAGTGGCGTGAATTGCAGGCGAGTCTGCCTTTTGCGGCCACTAGGCGAAGACTTCGGTGCCATGATATAACACAGATGACAGTTGTTGTTGCTGTAGATGAAACCTAAGCCATCATATTGAGTAACCTACACTTTCAGTATCGGTAGTTTGCGCCACTCTAAAGTTGAATAGAGCATAAATTACAGACAGCTGCGTGTACTGGATTTATGGCATGAATGACCTCCTCATTGCAAGTTGAATCATAGTAGTATGCAATGCGACTTCCGAGGAAAAAACCCTACTGTCTGAACGCCTGTATTCAGGCTGCGCTCACATTCTGACGTGTACGATGGACGCAGTTCAGTGAGCACGTGGACACGTGACTACAAGGTTCCAACGGGGTCGCCAGCGACGGGGCAGGTACGGGCACAAGCGAGAGCGGGCTGTGGCGCAGGCAGCGGGGGTTGGAGCTTAGTAAGGTACCTACAAGTAAGCTGTAGCCGCAACGGAAGGTCGCGAGCTCAGGCTCTGTTTTGACTGGTGGGGAAGTAGTTCCTGCTAGGCTCAGGCACGATGGCCAGATCCATACCATCGACGTCACACACACGACTTGCGCACCTGCACTCAGCTGCACTGACTGCACGTGAAGAAGTTGAACCTTGAAGGCTTGGAAGCACGCTTGTGACACTGGCCCGACTCCCGAGACGGCATGCAGCGATCGAAGCAGCCTGGGGCCATGGAAGTGCAGTCCGTGGAAAACTTACGGTGGTCGAACTTTGAAGCTGTGGTAGAACGATCGGATCCTAGGTAGGCAGCCTGAGATTCTGACGAACTCGAACAGGAAGGAACGTGCAGGTGCAGGTGCAGGTGCACGTGAACGTGCCAGTGGAGGATGAGAATGACGCTATCAACTCCTCGTGTCACCAGTAGGAGTAAGACGATCCATCGCAAGTGGCGCGCGTCCCAGGAGGTTTGGTCGACATGCCAGTACTATCTTGTAATTAACTTAGTAGCAGCACTGGCATCACCTAACTACCTAGCACTGGCAGACCTTTGGGGCCGTCGGCACGCTGAGGTCGTACTGTGTACTCGAACCCAGATGGTTGAACAGTTCACGTTGGAGCTGCGGGCTGCACTAGCCACATGGCTTGCACCACCGTTTTCGGGCAGGGAGCATGCAACTACTACTACCTAGGTAAGTTACCTACTTGTACAATGAATTAGAGTAAGTACCATGACTGCTGTGCCGCTGGAAGCTTGCAGGAGCTACTGTGGTATGGCAGGACGCCATGCCAGAGCGCATGTTGAATGAATGTGGTGCACGGGACAACGGTCGTTGGGCATTTTGTATTCGTCATACCTCACTTCTCGTGTGGAGCATCTACCGAATCATGTGGCAGTGGGAAATTTGTCTGTTCCAAGCGGCATGGTTGCGACGACACACGTACCTACCTTGTAGCTTGTACCTTAAATACGCAAATTAAGGACAATTCATACCTAGGTACGGCTTGGTACCCAATCGAGGGCTTGACCCAGGCGGGCGCAGGAGGTTAGGCGTGGGAGAAGGGCGATGCTCGATCGAATGCGGCCATAGCGGTCATGCCAGTGGTGCATTGCAGGTGTCGTTCGGTCGAGTCTTTGAGTCTTGAGCCTACGAGCACTCGTACCTGTACAAGTACCTCCAGAGGGCGACAGGCATGAGATACGTCGACCGAGCAGACCTGGTCACCTGCACCTGGAGAGGCTTGCAGAGAGCATGAGGTACAGTGCCAACGCCGGTGGACACGCTGGTGATGGAAGCGGAAAAGCCTCTGCCTGGCCTGCCTGTCGAGCGCCAGCGGTGGCAGGGGCAACGAAGTCTAAGAACGCCAAGGCAATTGCCAATTGGCTCGTCTGGGCGGGTCTGGGCGGTGGCAGATAGCGTTGGCGGGCAAGCATAGTGACGTCAAGCAGTCGAGTGTGCGGTGACGCTTGGTGCGAAAAGGTGGCTCCTGCACTGTTTGTCCCCCAGAATCAAGGCATGAGCAGCCCGCCAGTGAAACAACAAAACACTTGCTCCTGCCCGTCCCTCTCCTTCACTTCCTGCTTCCTCCTGCTTCTACATTTATCCTCGAAAAACCTTACTTCCCCTGGATATCACCCAACAATAATCTGCTCTCACATCCACTCCGTATACCTAAACACAAACTTCACCTGGTACTTCGCACATAGTACCCTCAATATCATACACAACAGCACGCTGATCCCGTCGGCTCGCGCTGCATTTGATTCTTTCTGTTCTTGATACCCCATCAGCGTTCGACTCAACCATATTGCAATCATGGCTCAGGTCAATCAACCCACTAATTTCGCTACCAAGGAGCGAGAGTGAGTTGCATTTCTCCCTGTCGTGCTATGACGACATCGCTAACTATCAAAAGTATCAACAGCAAACTCCAGCTTTATGGTGAGCGAGCGCCTGCTTGTAGTTGAATTCGCAACCAAACTAACGGGCGCAGGCATCTTCACCGCTTTCGGCCAGGGCAAGGTCCCTTCCAACAAGCAGATCGATATCGCGCTGAACAGTGCACTGGCCCACAAATCTATGTCTCACCCGTCGGGCAAGCTATCTGAAGAAGGACGCAAGCTTGTAGGGGATCTCAAGAACGTCATCGAGGAAGCCAAATACCTGCTCCTAACAAAGAACGATGGCAACCTCATCCAAGATTTCATCTGGAAGTGTCAGCAAATTGATGCCGCTGGTGCTTCGCGCCCAGGTGCCCCAGTAGACAGAGACACTGCTCGTCAACAGGGCAATGAGGCACTTGACGGTCTAAAGGTCCTTGCTCGTCTCGTTATCTCTAACGGCCAATTCCGCAAGCTTCTTAGCGATGCGTCTGTTCTTGCACGCGATATGGCTGGTGACGCTGCTACGACCGCAGCCCAAAAGGTCAACCCGTCTGAGGACAGACTCAGACAAATTGATGAGCCTGCTGAGGACAACACTTGGCATGATGCACCGGACTTGTCGAGAGACAACATACGCAATCAAGCAAGAAGCGCGGTTGACAAGAATAAGCCAATGTCTAGAGAGGATGCTCGCGACGCTGCTCGCGATGGTCGAGACACCGCACAGAACCAACGCACGCAGGACAACCAACAGGCTGGTCATGCCGGCGCATCAAGTGCCATGCAAAACTTGCGAAACAAGGCAGATGCCAACACCTCGGATGAGACTAAGGACAAGGCTCGACAGACCAAGGATGCTACGGTTCAGCACACCAGGAACTATATGGAAAAGAAGATTCCTAAAGAGCGTCGTGACCAGACCATCTGGCGCCTCAAGAAGATGATTGTTGAGATTCAAGGACACTCCGACTGTATGTGATGTTCGTATCGCTGCGTAAATGTTGACTAACATGGAATAGATCAACAAGCTATTGACACCTTGCTCGATCTTGCCGAGAACTACCGCGGACACGCTACCAACGTTGCTCAACAGACTACTGGAACTGTCAAGGGCGCCCACAACGACAACAACCTGAAGACTGCGGAGTATGACCTCAAGGTTCGTCCAACATACCCACTGAATGGGGTACCTTTTTGCTGATCTTTATTCCAGACATTGATTGAACGTTTCGCGAACTCGACCAGCTCCGACGACCTGTTCGATTCTTTCAACCAAGTCTACCGCGATGCCGACCGCGATCCAGAACTCAAGAATTGGTTCAAGAAGCTTAATCGCTTCATCCGCCGCTGCCTTAAGGAGCAGGGCTTTATCCTAAAGGATTCATCCACTGACGAGTGGAACGAGTTGCACGACCAAGGCCACTACCTTCTCCGTGACCGCTATCGAAACCACACCAACCGTATCCTTGATGAATTCAAGTTTATGGGCGATCAATTTGATCAGGACCAATCTAACAAGCGATTCGCCGACGCTGTTCAGAAGCTCTTCCTTGACCTCGGGCAAGACGAGAACGGAACCACCACTTTCAAACCCCATCTTATCAAGGATCTCACCGAGGTTGTCATTCCGGGTATCTTCGAGAACACTCGTTACGTGCCTATCCCACGTATCGAGTATTCGGACCCTATGTTGGACGCCGTTGTTGAGAACCTTGTCATTGAGAGTGACAACCTTTTCCCCAACGTTCTTGAGTTCGGCAGCGACAACTATTTCCGCATGGGTCGCAAGTCCATCAAGAGCACGTCCGACAACAAGATTATGATTGCTGCCTCTGGCGTACAGATGGATCTTAGGGATGTTGCATACTTCATCCACAAGAAGCAAGGTTTCCCGTCCATCACAGACAAAGGTGTCATGGACATCATCCTCGCTGGCGAAGGCTTCAGCTTCAAGATTGCTGCTCGCAAGGCACACAGAACTGATCGTACGCACTTCTTCGCTCTCGACAAGATTGACGTCAATGTCAAGAACCTGGCCATCAACGTCAAGCAATCCAACCACAAGCTGCTTTTCAGAATTGCCAAGCCGTTGCTTCTGAAGGTTATGAAGCCAGCTATTACAAAAATCATCGAGAAGGTGATCAAGGACAACTTCAACAAGGCTGACGAGTTCTTGTACGGTATCTCGAAGGAGGCTGACAAGACGAAGGCTGCTGCCAAGAACAATCCAGGGGAAGCTCAGAACATGATTCAGAATTACCTTAATGCCTTCCAGACCAGACTCACAGAAAACAAGGAAAAGGCCAAGGAGAAGTCTGCTGATAAGACAGTCAACATCGCACTTACCAAAGAAGACTCCATCTTCAAGAATATCTCCCTGCCAGGTGGCATCTCTACCAAGGCCACCGAATACAAGGAACTTGCCCGCAAGGGAGACAAGTGGGAGTCACCAGTCTTCAGCATTGGCAGCGCCAAACCCACATCTGGCCTCCCCAGGATGACTGAAGTCACGAGAAAGCCACACCACACTGCACCAAGTGAGGTCCGTGGTGGAAACCGCCCGAGCGATTCTCAGTCTGGCAACCTCAGTGGTGGTTCTGGCTATGGTCAGGGCTCTACTGGCGGCCAAGGCTACGACATTGGCGGCGGCCAAGGTTACGGACAACAAGGCTATGGCCAGCAGGGTTACGGCCAGCAAGGCTATGAGTCGTCTGGTGTTGCTAGTCAGGGTTACGGTCAAGAAGGCTATGGTCAACAAGGTTATGGTCAATCTGGCTATGAGTCATCTGGAATTGGGGGCCAAGGCTATGAATCCAACGCCAACTACGCCCCTGGTTCGAACAGCAATGCCTTCTCGAGCAACGCTAACACTCTTGGGCAAGGCCAGGCTGGTGCCACCAGCGGCTTCAGCAACCAACTCGACAATGCTTTTGACAACAACGACACTAGCCGAACAGGTCAGACCGGTCAAACTGGCAACACCAGCTTCTACGACGCTATTACGAAATAGATGTGTAGCATCTATGCTATGTAATGTGTCATGATGGCTGGTTGTGATTTATTTCTTGGTTGATACCCAGGTCTGCATTTTCTGTTAGCTGAGATACCCTCATGCATCGAAGACCTTTATATGGTTTTTTCAACAAAGCATCGGCGGAAGACTCTATGGAGCGTGAGAGCGAGCGGTAATGTGGAGGGCAAGGTGAAGCCTCATGACGGTGACAGGACATGGACTCAGACTCGAATGAATTTCTTTTGTTGAGTTGGTGATGAAGGATGAGAAGCTGGTTAGCAGTAGTCTACTCGAAGGAGAGTAGTTGTTGTAACATAGATTCCAAAAGCTTTACTAAATATTTCGCTTTGTTCGTTGTACTGCGTGATCTTCCCAAGTACCTGAGAGGAAGAGGTGGATGGTTTGTGTTACCTGTCACACTTGGTATCAACTATCTCGATTATCCCCGCTTCGGTCCAAACAGTATTACGAAGCCTGATCCATCAATTCAAAGTATACGAGATTTCGTAACCATTTCTTGGGAGGTTTGGATCAGAAGCTCAGGGTCTTTCAGCTCCAATACCGCAAACAAATTCATCCGATATGGTATCTTTATACAGCGACCCTGGCTAAACGAACACGATTCTATGCGTCTGTCACGACTGTGCTGGTCACGGGGCATGCCATGGACTGACATGATCTGAGAATGGCCATTATCATTCCCTCCTCCAGTCCTCATACTCGATCTCGAGATGTCGTTTCAGCTGGGCGAACTTGTTCCCGAACCCCTCCCCACATTTCCAGCACACAAAGTCCTTGTTCAGATTCGCGTTCTGGTAGCTCGTACTGCGTCGTTGGTCGTCTTCGGCCAGCGGGAGGTCGGCCAGGGGAATGAAGAAGTCGGTGTTGAAGCTGTTGTAGTGTTTTTTGTGCTTCAGCGCGGGTGAATGCATGTCTCTGCTGATGATGTGGACGTGTAGGTGGTTCATGGATGGGTGCGCGTGCACGCCGACGCGGAACTCGCTGGCGTAGTCTCGTCCCGGTGGGAGGGTGGACGGGGGCGCCGGACTGTCCATGGCGGCGTTGCGCGCGCCGTCCAGGGCTGACTTGGGAGAGAGCAGACGTCGGAGTTCAGATGATGCCAGCTGTAGAGCGCTCGCGGCCTCGGTGCGTATGAGGGAGAGGAAGGGTGTGTCTGCGAAGGCGTCGCGGGGATGGAGGTCGTACTTGGTCTGGTCTCGCGGTAGGAGAAGAAGGTGGATTGTGGCTTTCGGGTAGAGGTCGTGGATCAGAACGGTGTTGGCGGTGTAAGTGATGACACGAGAGGAAGGGAAGGATTCGGGCGATGTAATGTATGGCAGGAGACCGCTCTTGGGATCGTGTGGGTTGAATCTCGTCGTTGACTGGGCTGCTCGTTTTGGTTGTGGTTCTGGCTTTGGCTGCTTAGGTTTGGAAGACATGAGCTCGGAGAAGGCGTTGCGTTTATGCGAAGATGGATATTTGTGTGACGGTGTTTGTGATGGCAGAGACTTTGAGTCATCCTTGCTTTCTTCGAGAGTCTTCTCCACGCCGGCGACCTGGTCGGTCGTGCCTGCCTTAGGAGTGGTCATGGTGAATGTTGCTCAGCAGCCTCAATACCAGGACTTCGACATGGCTTGCCTACCTGCTTACCTGAGTATCCTTCCCATCAATCGTGGACGAGTCGATTGGAAAGCCCTGAAGCAGTGCACGACGTAGAGAATTTTGGACAGCACGCGTGACGTTTCCTTCGCTTGAGTGCCAAGCCATTCCATGATTGTATACATTTGACCTACTGTGTACAGACACTTTGGGATACATGATTTTGTGGTGTTGCTTGGAATGTGTAGTATTTTGTCCGACCCACACGGTTCGCAAGCGGAAACACGATGGGTTCTAAATTGTTGGCTTGCTTTGTTTCGTGTCCGAAAGGAAGCCTGACCAGGACGTTGCAATTCGCGAAAGGAGCAATAGTTGCGTCCAACAAAGATTGCCTTATCAAACCAAATTCGATGTTTAATCCAATCGTCTTGCAGCTCCTTTGCTGTGCATATCTGAAGTGCAGTATGCAGACGATGGCTTGCAGGTGTATGCACTCCTGTCAGGTGTCATGATCTTCGGATACTAGTAGTGTGTCCGTGATGTCGATGTGATCGTCACCACACAGCGATATCCCAGTAGATTCGGAGGTGTCACGTTTATACAGCGCAAGAGTAAACAAATAAATCATGATGGCATGCCTCGATGTTGAGCATGGTCCGGGCTCGAATGATTATCCTCGCGCAGCGTATCAATGGCATCAGTTAGCGATTGCTGTACATCACTGCGACGGCTGAACCATTTTCATCATAGGTGGCGCTCTACGACGTCCGTCGGTTCTGCAGGGGGGTAGTGGCAGTGGAAGCTTTTTCCCCGGGCGGCCCATAGTGCCTGGCGTCCTGGAACTTGCATGGTGGAACTTGGAAGGTGTGCCTGAGTGGCCCGTGGTTTGTCTTTGCGGACTTCACGAGGGGCGCAAGCTACTATAACGTATCTCATTCGGGTGGCACGCATGTGGAATTGGCGTGGGTGGCTGCCACACCGGCACCATGCAATCTCGCTGTGCTTCCGAGGTGCGGCGGGTGCGTGCACCAGTATAACTAGATCCGTCTGTCGTGTGCAAAACGACCGTTCTGAGGGTTTCAGGACCTGCAGCTTGGCCAATGGCAGAACCGTCGCGTCGGAGCTCCTAGACAACGAGCAAAGATGGCATGCAAAAGACGATAGAAAGCAATAAAAGCTGCAGCTGTATTGTACCTTGTAAGCCTCCTTAGCCACGCAGGAGCAAACTGCTGTACATGGCGATCGATGTAAGCTTAGCTATCTAAGTTAAGCGATTGTACGCTGTGGCTGCAATTGAATTGGAATAGCGGCAGGTAGGTACAAAGGCCGGCCTTGCTGTTGTCGGGGCAGTCAGTACCACAGCCATAGTCAGTAACTTAATGCCTCCGAAGTAGGTGAAGCCTGGTCTGGTAGCCTTGGACTGCTGGAGTAGGTGAGTACCAAGTACTAGTACCTAACTTAGGTAAGATAGACGAGTCGGTGCCCACTGCCCTGCTTGGATCTGCTTCCCTGCTTCCCTGCTTCCGCCCAAGGAGCCGCTGCCAACTCGCCAGCCACACTTATTTCCAGTGGCACCTCCAATCCAATAACAGCCTGAGTACACACCCAGAACACCCTACACGGCCTGAGTACAGTGTCGGTACACAGCTGCTCCTGCCACCAGCCTGGCCGCTTGCCTGCATGCTTCTCCTCTACTCCTCCACTCCACTCTTCTTCTCACTCCTCCCCATAAGCCGGATCTTTTCCCGCGCTACAATCGACTTTCAAGTTGCTCCCACCTTTAGTCACTCGTTACCTTTCAGCTTCTCAATCTCCTCGGCCAATTCTTTCTTCCTCCTTCCTCCGTCGCGCTGAGCTCGACAAAACAATCCATCACTTCGTAAACAAATAACTGTTCTAGCCACCCGACCTCGCAGCAGCACGGACTGTAGGCACAAAGACGACCTCCAACCTGTGCGAGAGCTCAGGCCATACAGCGCTTGGATCAACTGTCAAACCAGCCATGTGCTCATGATGCGCTTAGACCTTTGGATACCGCGGAACCTTTAACCGACAAGGAGCAAGAAACTCAAGATTCAGACCACAGGTCATACAATCCCAGGGATATCAATAAGTTGTGCTTCAGCCATGTGGAGCGCAATAGCTTTTGGCCTTCTGGCCGCCCTCACACCAGCCATCGTGGCCCAAAACTGCGTATCTCTCGCAGATTCAACCACCTGTCCAGCTTTCAGCGCATCCTCTATTTCCACCAACTCTGCGCTGGTCGGTCTGTAGTAAGTTTCAGCGACTTCGGAATATACACAGCTAATATCGTCCAGCCCGTTCCTGGCATACGTCTCTAACACGGCCGACTTCGACAGAGAACTAACCGAGTACATATCGCAAGGATATGTGCAGACCAAGTACTCGACCCTGTTTGGGTGTAACAACGTAAACCTCAGCAATACTACAGATTACTATGCTCGCTACACGACCAGCTTTCTTTGCAATGGCATCGTGCAGAACTCGAGACAACCGTGTGAACTCAGTGGAGATGCTCTGCGACCACTATGTGCCGACTCTTGCGCCGAGCTAGCCCTTAGCGAGGAACAAATTGTGTCGAGCAATGCTTTATGTCCAGGACGCAGCAGCGGCTACGAGGATCAACTGCGAGCGGACTTCACGAATTGTGCTCTGCCTGCCAATTCTCTTAGTGGGACGTGCATCACCGGCGAGCAGAATGAACCGAACGACTGCGGCTACAGTGACAACCTCATGGGATTGTGCAGCTTCTGCCGTTCTAGCACCGAAAATGGTACAGACTCTTGCTGCGTCACCTCCAATTCCACTGGACGCTGCCAGGACGTTACCCTTCCGGTCTTCTCAACAATGGCCAATCTTTTCTCAACAACCACAACCAGCAGTGCAGGCTCGTCGCCCACGGGCGATAGCACCACGCCTGCCACCGTCAACCCTGATCGTCGTGGTCTAAGCGGCGGCGCCATAGCGGGTATCGTGGTTGGGTCGATTCTTGGATTTCTTTTACTTCTCGGACTTATCATCTTCTGTTGCATATTTCTGAGAAGAAGACGCAAGGACAGCAAGGCTGGAAGCCTCCTCAATCAACCATCACCACAGCGAAAAGGTGCTACATCCATGGCATACAACCCTCAGCCTCAACCTCAGCCTCCAGCTTCGTCACAGCAAGGATACGAAGTCCTGCCCGGTGGGAGGGTAGCTCGTATGTCTGCACTCACCGGCGCAGCAGGCTCCCCACATAATGGTCCTGCTGCCAGCATTGGGCCTCGTGGTTATACTGCCAATACCGACATATATGGCGACAGTCCATCTTCCAGGGAGAAGTCTTCTGTTGCTGCCATATCTGCAAGGAAGCATAACCGAGACTCGCCCCAAGGCAGTTCACCTGGAAGCCATGGCGACTATTCATCTCCAGAAGGTTTAGCTAGTGGCCAGTCGGAACAACTGCCTTTCTTCAAGGACTACTATTCCAACGACGACATACACCCTGGCGACAGGGTCTCGGTTCTCTGGGCTTATCAGCCTCGGGCAGGAGACGAATTTGAGCTCGAAAGAGGTGATATGCTGAAAGTCGTCGGCATCTGGGATGATGGTTGGGCTACAGGCATTCGCATCAACGAGCGAGCCGAGGACTATGATCCCAAACACAAGGCGCAAAGAGATAGTGGAGTTTCAAATGGGTATGCTGCCAAAACAGACCCACCGACACCGTCGGGCGAAATCAAGGCATTCCCTCTGGTGTGTATATGCCTGCCTGATGCGTGGAAGATGACAGTTGAGGGCGACACTTCGACCGAGAGTGGTGGATCTGGACCACCGCCATTTTGAACATCAATATGCGATTAGAGTTACGATGACTAAGTGCATATTTTAGCCAGGCGTTCTGGAATAAGTTAACGAACAAGATACCCGAAGCATCATACAGGTACACATAATACAATTAATTGCTCAAAATACAATAACTTTTCATCTGATTCGTAGACTCCTTGTCAGCTTGACCATATTAGGCATCTGTATCGACTCGAGTGCTTGAGGTGGGCTGCATTTTGCAAAGATTGTTGTTTACTCTTGTACAATTGATGGCTTGAGGGGAAACGGGAGAGTAAAATAGGAAGTCAGAGCAACCGCTGTCAATTGGGGCAAAACTACGGCGATGGGAGTCGACGCCAACACGGACAAAGTACACACGACACCGACAGGAAAGGGAATCTTGGGCCGGGGGGGCAGTTGAATCCTAGGAATTGTTCTATATCTCCACCATCCACTTTCGTCCAGTCCGCTCGACCAGACACAGTGTTCATCTCTCTTCTCTCCGCTAATTCGTGTGCTCGTTCCATGTCTCTCGTTTTTGTTTGCGGGGGGGTTACATGTATTCGTGTCGTCGACCTTTTTTCCCGGCCGTCCACCGGAAGGTCTGGGGGTTTCATTTGTCGCGCTTTCGTGGCAGACGCGTAGGGCGTGCTTTTGCGTGCCGTGAAGTGCTTGCCATCGGAGCGTTGGTCGTCACTTGCGGTTTGCCATCCCTAGCCAATAGGAGTGCAAGCCTTGAGCGCTTTTGCGCGCAAGGTCAAAGTACCGTTTGTGGGTCGTGGGGTTTTTGGGTAAAAGACTCGAAAGTCACATCGTTTTGTGAATTGAAACGTTCTCTCCCCTGCCGTGGTGTCACGTTAGATGAAGTCGGCCGAGTAGGAAAATCCTCTGAACTCTTCTTGATGAGCGGGCGACAGGACTAATACCGAGGTTAGCACGTAATATCCCGCATTTGGGTGTCTCTTGAAACTTACCACTCTGCACTGGTGTTAGGACCGGCGTGACACTGGTGAACTCTTGGTCGAAGTTGCTCGTGTCCTTCTCGTTCTTGACGGTTGGTTTGAAAGGTGTCGGCACTCTTTTGTTGTAGATGTCGTCCCAGTTGATGCCCTTGAAGAATGGATGGGCCATGATCTCCTCGGCATCCTTCGCTCCACTGCCGAGGCGTAGATCGGGTTCACGGGTGAGCAGTTTCTGCAGTATCGAAACACTGTCTCTGGGCATATGGATCGGATATAGCGGCTCGTCGGCAAGAATGGCATCGTAAATTTCGTCCTCGTCCTCACCTCTGAAAGGCGATTGCTGGAGAAGCATTTGATAGATCAGAACACCAAACGCCCACCAATCAACTGCCCTGCCGTATTTCTTGTCCAGCAATATTTCTGGAGCCATGAACTCAGGGGTGCCACAAAACGTCGAGGTGGTCGATCCAAGCCACATGTTCTCTTTGCATAGACCATAATCGGCAATCTTGATGTGACCGTCAAGCGTAAGCAAAATGTTGTCGAGCTTCAAGTCTCGGTAGATGACTCCGTTCTCGTGGAAGTACTTAAGCGCCAAGCACACCTCCGCCGCGTAGAATTGTGCTCGCTTCAAACCGAATTGACCTCTTTGAATATGCAACATGAGATCACCTCCAGAAATGTACTCCATTACAAAATACACTCTTGTCTCGGTCTGGAAACAAGCATGCAGACTCAGCAAGAACGGGTGCCGCTCTTTGTTTGCGATCAAAAACACTCTCTTTTCCGACTTGGTAGATTCCACTTCGTCGTTCTCAATGATGAACTCTTTCTTCAAGACCTTGATGGCATACAGCTTTTTGGAGCTCTTAGCTTCAGCAAGCATGACTTTTCCAAAATTACCCTTCCCGAGCACGGCTAGGAAGTTAAAGTGGTCAAGGCCTATCCTTGGGCCAGCGCCCCGGCCGGATGGTGGCGTGTGAGCCGGCTCTTGCTTTGCTACCTGTTGCGTCTGCACGTTTTGCGGCTGCTTCCCAGGAGAAGGCGGGTATGATGGCTGTGGCTGTGCTTGTTGCGGTGCAGGCTTGGGCTGCGGTACTGAGTACGTTTGTTGCTGGGGCGGCTGCGGTTGATGTTGCGGCTGGTGTTGGACTGGATGATGATGATGGTGTTGCTGTTGTTGACGTGCATACTGATCGTAGGCTCGGGGATCGTACGAAACATGTTGTGGCTGCTGCGGCTCAGGCTGAGGTTGAACTTGTGCCGGCCTTCCGCCACTATACCTATCGGACTGAGGCTTTTGGCCTACATAGTCAGACCTCGAGCGGTCGTAATTTTGAGATGTAGGACGCATGCCACTTGCCGCTGCAGCGGCTTGCATGGCTGCAGTAGAAGTCGCTCTTTGCTGCAGAGGTCTTTGAGGCTGCGCTTGTTGCTGAGGCTGCTGTAATTGATTATACAGATTCTGAGCGGCGTTCACCGCTTCCATAGATGGAGCTTTCGGAGGCTGTGGATGATCGTCGTAGGTTCTTGAAGGTGAAAGTGTGCCAGTGTCTGATATGTAACTTTGCGTGGGTGATTGAGGGCCAGGCCGTCCAGAGCTTGGTCTAAGAGTTCTTCCGCTCATTCCAGAGCCAACGGAAGACGTCTTGTTGTGGTTCTTTGTACGCTGTATCGTTTCGAGAATCTCATTTGCCACCACCATAGACATGCCGCAGAAGTCAGGCACCAGGTGTTGACAATTCGCGTGGCAAGTGAGCCCACATTCTGTGCACTTCTTTGCATTCTTGCGACCAAGAGGCAAGACATAACCGCAGTGGCAGCACCAGTTAGCTCCGAGGTTGGAGAAACCTTCGAATCGGTGAGGTATACGATGGTTGATCTTCTCCTCGTCAGGATCGGTCTCGTAATTCGCTTTGCTGATGCATTTGGTAACAACCTTGGGATAGCACTTCGTATGGCAGGTGTATTTGCAGTCGGCACATTGCATACCGGCAGAGTATTTCAAGAACTCTCCGCAAAGAGCACAACGCATGACGTTGTAAAACTGTTGCTTGATAAACTTGTGACCTTGCTTTTCGTGGACCTCTTCTTTCTTTTGCCGGACTGCACCTTGTCGATTCAAACCGATGTCAAATGGCCTTCGGGCTCCGGTTTGCTTCTGGAAGCTCATGGTCAGATGAATGCGACCTGCCGGTTCTAGGGCGAACCACGAGTCAATCATGACACCTTGCATCTGTTGTTGAGGCATACCAGTTGCCGATCCTGCTCCTGCTGCATCGCCTGGCGCCACATGTTTTCCCTGGGCCTGCGAAGGAGGTGGTTGGAACTGGAATTGAGATCCACTCATTCCAGCACTTCCACTGTCGTTCATCTTGTCAGCAGAAACCCAACCGCTTTGCTGAAACTCGGTTTCGATCCTCTTTCGACGCATTTCCTCTGCAATGTCCGAGATACGGATCCATAGCAATCCAATTGGAGTAGGTCGATCGCCAGCTTTGTCGTAGACAGTGAGCTCAATCTCGTTAGCCTTGTCGATATCAACATCAAACACCTCTTCAGTCCACTTGTCCGTCCGCGTGGCTCTAGTTTTCGCCCGGATATTATCCTCTACTTTCATTATGACAAATGTCTCCGGTCCTCTCGAAAACCTAGGCGTCGCTGCATGGTCTACATCTTTGATAGCACCAATTCGCATCTGCAGGTGACCAGTAAGTGGTTTGCGCATGTTGGGCGCGTTGAGGCTATCGTCTGGGCTCAAGGTCAGCAATACATCATCGTCAACTACTAGTTTGCTCTTGACGTACCGTCTGCTGTGTCGGTAGACTCGACGTCTACGTGAAGATCCATGTACCGCTTCAAAGCCTGCTTCAGTAGTTGTACTTTCTGCATACTTTCGATCCGTCGGTTCTCTGCGTCTGCTCTGCTCTTTCGGTCGCCCTCATCTTGATACAGTCGGACCATTTTTTGTATGCCAGACATATACTGTCTCTCGACACTAAGTTTGAACTCAAGTTGTGAAAGCATAAGCTGAATCTTAGGACCGAGATATGGTGTATCATATTTGATCAGATCTGTTGGATGTCAGACTTTCGGTGCACAACGTGCGCCATCGCACAGGGCTTACCTAATTTCGAGAAATTCGGCCTTGCCTTTGGTATTGGGGTGTTATATGGTCGTGGATCTCCATATGGAGCGCGTGGTGGCATCATCCCGGTTCCGCCCTGACTGTAACCTCCTGGTCCAGGATCACCGTAATCACCTCTCTCTACAGCGTATCCTCTACTGTCTTTGGGTGGAGGCGTTGGACCCGGTGCCGTCCCACCACGTGCACCACGTCCTGGTTGAGCCTGCTGACCCTGTCCGCCATGCGTAGGTGGGGGAGGGCCGCCGTCCTCTAATCTGCTGCCCTGCTTTCGCAACTGTAGTTCCTGCAGTTTCTCCTCCAGATACGTGATGTTTCTCCTGCCATCTCGGATGTTGCTATCGACACGTGCTTGTACAGAGGCATTGCTCGTGGACTGGCGCATGTGCGTCGCAGCGTTGATAAGAGTTTTCTCACGCTCGATCTTTCGGTAAATGTCCGCAATAGCCTGATCAGTGTCCGCCATGTCTGCAGAAAGTCCTCAATAATTTTTTCGTGGATGATCTGTGTAGTGCTGAGCCGGTGTTCAGGCCGACCGTGGGTTCATTGAGTGGAGGTTTGGGTGGGGAATGTTGTGGTGTTGACGCTGTTCAGCTTGCATTTGTTGCCAGTAGCGATGACGAAACCTGAGCACGCGGGAAGGCAATAGGATTCCAGTATGTTGGCAAAACGTGAGAAAGCGACTCGAAAGGTCACAAGTTCTCGTTTAGTGATTTCTCATGCTTGTGCCCGAGCAGGCCACATGCATCAGAGAGCACCCACGGAGCACCGCCACGCCGTCGCCACGTTCACGGAGGAGTAATCGATAAGTGTGTGGAGCAGCGGTTAAAGAAGCAGTAATGGATGGAGACGACCTTGCTGTTGAGAGGAAATAGGGTCCGGGCAAGAGAGTAACTGAGTGGTGATGATGATGATGATGTACGCAGGAGAATTAAGTGAAGTCGCACGAGCCTGAGGAATAAGCATGCATGGCCGGTTGTTGTGATGCGGCGGGACAACGATTGCTCACAGGCGTGCAATGAGCAGTGATTGGAGCAAGTCCGGGTTGGTGCGGTGGCGGTGGGGGATGCCTCTTTAGCTTCTTCAACTTAGCCTCTTTGGCCTGCACTGGCATTCAAGTTGGCGTTCATTAAGTTACTGACATCTGAAGCCTGAGCCTGAGCCTGAGCCTGAGCCTGAGCCTGAGCCTGAAAGACTGGGATTCCGAATTGTCGATTGCCAGCCCGAGTGCCAGGAGTGCCAGCAGTGCCAGACCGACGATCTGTGCTGTCACTCGGCCTGGGGGCATGTCCAACTTGACAACATGATCAACAATTACCGTGCTTGTGCATGATTACAACGGTAACTATACTGATGCAACGTCTATCTTGGTACTTATATCTATGCCATGGGAAGTCATGTTAACATCGGACCGTGTCAATGGAGTGAGGACGTTATTCCCACCGCCGAAGCTACCATGCTTTTCGTCTCCAGCAGTTCTTCTCTACCAATATCCGAGTGACAAATTGGTTGGGCTACTCACTAATCTCGCCATGCATCACAAGATAAGTTTTGTCAGCGGCTTGACACTTCCATCTATCCATCCTCAGTCTGCTGACTGGCGTTGACTGCAGAGAGAGCTCCCTCCGCGTCTTTGCACAGCCTTGCCATCGCTGCTATTCCCACAGGCGTTCCCTTCAAATGTCCCGCCTATGCAACCTGCTCGTAACGAGTTCCAGATCGGCTCTTCGGGCGTGCTGTCATGTCTTGTCATCGTGCAGCGTGGCCGAGGCTCTAGTTGAACCCTCAACCGACCATGGTACATGCTTGTAAAACATGCAGGAACCCTTTATCCTGAACTTGGCTGGCTTGGCTTTCGATCACGTCCACTTCTGAGACACAGCTGAGAAGCAGAGGCATACACATACACACGTGCCCCATGTCTACTTGCAGCAAGTTTGACAGCCGGCATCGATCGGTTCAGCTACTCGATCACAGGTGTGACGCCCATAACGCCACGCCCAAAGAATTCGCTGACCGTGCCAAACCGGTCAGTACTTCGTTCCAAGGCGGCCTTGAACAATTCATGCTGTTCCGTGCTTTCAATCTGTTGTCGTCGTATGGCACGTATTGTGTCATTGCCTGCTTTACACACAGGACATTGAGCCTTAATTTCCGTGCCGCTGCCAATGCCTGGGTCATTTAGGCAACGCTGGTGGAAGGAATGCTTGCAGAGAAAGTGTACAACCGGCAGGTCCAAGTTTTTGGCGCACGCTGCACACCTTCTGTTCTGGAAAACCACAGGCTTCAAGCTCAGGTCTTCGATCTCAACTCTTTTAGCTGCAGTCTCCGTCCGATAGGATTCGATAAGTCTGCGGTTTGCTTGGATGTCTTTCCGTTCACGAGTGATGTTGTCTGCCAGGTAATCTTTGACCATCCCCATTGTGACAGCACCGCCCTGGGATAGGATTTTCACTACCTGAAGTGGGGCCATCAGATTCTCTTGATCAATCTTTCGCAAAACACTCTGCAGCTCGTCTTTGACTCCAGGCTCTGCCAGAGTCTGCGACGATGAAGCGAAGTAGCTAAGCGCAAGAGGGTACAGTGACAAGTCCTGCGAGCCATATTTCCTCAAGGCGGAAATAGCACCCGACATGTCCTTAGCAGATGTGTATGAGCGGAAGATGTCAGGGTATAGACTTGCCCTCTCTCGTACTAATATAGTACCCGTCTGAAACTTAGACAACGAGGACAATAGCAACACGTTGGACGTGTCAACAGAAGAATCGCCTGCCGCAACTCCTCCAGTAGAAGTGATCAAGTCTTTCGCTTTTTGTTGCCACCTGGCCTTCTCCGCACCATCGTGGGTCTTGTTTGCAATTTCCAGATACATTTCGAACAAAGTTGTTGTCAGATCAATCGTGTCCGGATTAGAAAGATCCCGTTGTCCCATGACTGCTTCCAGAAAAGCAATGAATTCGACAGGATTGGCGATAAATGACGAGAAAGCCGTGCGAGGAGCGGGGATCGTATACGTGGGTATGGAAGCTTCCACCTCTACTGCTTCGATATCCGCGGCCGCCACGGGTTGTTGGATAGCTGATAGACCAGGGCTTGACATCGCAGGTCTGTTCATGAAAGGCAGGGTCCAGAGAGCAGACAAGTTCTGGAAAGCCCCACCACTGCTCTGGGGCTGCACTTCAGTCGGAGACGGCAGGTCCTGCTTTGGTTGATACCTGCCTGTGTAGTAGTCGATGAACAGATTTGTTGCCTCTTTAGGACAGTGACCAATCAGCACTCGTGCGTATTTCATCAGCACTGGGTACGCCGACTCTGCTGGCAGTCTCCAAAGATATTGCAGAGCTTCTTCGTATTTCTTCAGGTCTTCGATCAATATGTCAATGACAAGCTCGTTTTCGCCATGCTTAGTAGCCAAGTACGCTGCTTGCTCTGCATACCCTCCCTGTCTGCACATGTTTATAGCGGTGTCCAGATCGAATTTGAGCTCCCCTGGCGTACGGATGAAAGTGTCCAGCTTCTCAGTGTCTTTGAGTTTGGCATAGCAGTTCAGTAGTAGAGTTGTATGGTCAGCAGTAGCTTTGCCATGTTCGTGTAATTCCTCCAAGTAGTCAATCAAATTGTGTATCCGTTGTGTATCAAGGAACTTGCGAATGATCTGAGACGGCTCTGTGTTGTCAATGGCTCGAAGATATTGTTGCATGGCAGTATCATAGTCGCCCTTCTGGTACAGGTAGTCCCCATACTTGCGAAAGATGATGTTCTGCTGTACTTTATCAACTCCGGTTTTCTGCGCTAGGTTGATAGCCATTATGTATAAGTTGCGCTGGTAGAGGATATCCAGCTTTTGTTGCAAGGTCTTCTCTTGATACCGAAATAGCTGATATTTGTTAGCGACTGGACACATGGCTGGACACATTTATATACCTTCCCATCAAGCGTCAACAAGAACAATTCGCCCCATTCCACGAAGACATCCTTTACTTGGGCGGCAATGGGTTCTGTGTGAGCAATGTACTTCAAATCCGTGTCTAGTAGGGTAAAGGAAGAAGAGGTGAAGAGTTCATCTACCTCATCGCCTCCCAATCTTCGGAATGTTTTGGACTTTGAAACTTGTGCTACTCGTGGTGGACAAACAATGCCGATATACTCTTTGAACACCTTGATCAGCTTTTTGGGTCCATCAAAGGCAAAAGGCGCACCACGTCCGCTAGGACTGTATGTGTAGACGGCATCGTTTCGCGCCACAATGAGATCACTCGTGGCCCCGTCTATGGTCATGCAGCCAACACTACAACCGTGATTGTCGACAGTCCTCGCGGCTTGCCCCTGACCTTTGCCGGAAATGACTAGACTGGAAATCTTGCCCGTGGTCGCGATATAAAGTACCTTTGAGGACCCTTCTCTTACTTCTAATGCTGTTATGGGATCTTCCGACTCGAAGACCGTCCTCTGTTTTGTGCCGCGATCGTGTATCAGATCTCCACGGATTACGGTTACCGAGCCATTTGCGAAGCCGACCGCAACTTGCGTCAAGTCGTTCAGCACGACGAGGGCTGAGACCTGAGCCTCTCAGCAATTTACTGGGAAGGCGTGGTTTTGTATCATACCGGAAATAGCCTTCTACCATTCTGTACTCGTGTTTCCGAGAGACGTTGTGGGCTCCCCGTCTTCTTGTCCGTCTTATCTAAGGACCAGAGTCTCAACGTCGCTTCACTCGTGAGGTCTTCAGAGATAGTGGCTAGATAAGTTGTACCCGGGATCTGTCGAACATGGGAAACCGCTGCACCTGGCGTATCCGAAGCTTGAAAGGAGCGGAGGACTCTGAAGGCTTTAGACAGTATACGTACTGTGCCCTGTTCTGTGCCGAGATACAGCGACTCAGAGCCGGTGGTGAGGCACCTGATATCATTGGAAAAGATGTAGTCACCATCCTCGTCCGCAGCGATGGGCACCTGCGACACACTGAAGAAAGGAAACTGTTTCCAGCTCGTTAGTGCCATATCTGCGTAGGGGAGACGATCATAATAAAGAGCTCATGTCAGGTAGCAGATAGCACGCAGAGCAGAGCATATCTGGCGTGGTGGAGAGAAAGTGTCGAGCTTCGATGGCACATGGACCAAGGACTTGGTACGATCGCAGCCTTGCAGTTCCATCGCTCCACTGCAGTGGTCACCGTAGCGGAAGGCCGCCCGGACGAGGCTGAGTCTTGGCATGGCGTGCCACTCCTGCCTCGCGGAACTTCTAACTTAAACCTTCAAGTTGTACGCTTCTCAAGGTTTACGTCGGAAAGAGGCTGTAACGTACATGACCATTAAACCGGCAGTCATTGTAGACTGGGACAACCACCAGAACTCAGGCCACGCCCCCTTTGTATTAGTCTTAGCGCCTTTCCTATATCCTACTGTAGTGGCGGACCCTTCGCCTGTGTAAAGAATATTATGCATGCCTGTCAACTTTTGCGTGCCGAAGTCAGCCCTTGTCTCTCGCTTCTCCTCAGTACCTACCCTCCACTCCGTTGCAACTTTCCTCGCTCTATCCCATGTTCACTGGCTCTTTCCACCAATATGCTCGGACTTGTTTACAAGTTACAACGTGGCTCCCCTTCTCATGTAGCACGCCCGATACACCTCTCGTGAAACATCTCTCACTTTTCACCGAGTATGCAGCATAATTACTTCAAATCCTATGTTCATGAAATCGGAGACTGTAACAGAGAGGCAATGCCAATACCTCACACGAGTTATAGCCATGATTTCGAAAGATGCGTTAAAATTCCTGGTTGAACATGGTGAAGAAACTTTTATTGTCTCGGGCGGTTGCAACCAGTATACGGCACAACGAACCTCTACTTAGACCGAAGAAGGCAGACTTCCAGTAGACGTACCTTGAGTGCGATGATTTTTGAGTGCAAAATTGTGAAAGGTTCGTTTTTGACTTCGGCAAGCTTCGGGTCGGAGGATGACTTGACGGCACATGATTGTTCTAGCGACAGCATCCATACTTAGCGAAGGAAGTGCAGACCGGCAAAACGACATTTGCGACGGGCTATGACCTCCAAGTTTCGGTCACCGATTGCTATACCATGTATGACCCAAAGAGACACAAGTTTCCGCGAAGCCACATAATTCACAAGAGAATGGGTTGGTACCGTAGTTTGCTTTGCAAAGGCCTCTATGCAGACTGTTTCCAATTCAGTCATCGTAACATCACAATTAGTCTGGTGGGCGGCAACAGCCGATAGACCTGCCAAGTATCTGTTGGGGTTTCGTCAAGCCTTCTGACCTCTGATTTAACGGGCGGTTACCGTGTTCGTGCTCTGTGCTGGATTTGACTTGGTCGCCCTCCACCAGTTCGAAAGATGTGGCACTGTTCACATTCTTACGCCCGCAATCAGGCTCCTCAGGTTCTGGCTTGTGGCGCACCTTGATACGCACCCTGCCGCAGGGTTTGCACTTCTCTTTTTCGTCTTTCCCCATGATCCCTCCGTCATACGAGGACGACCTGTGCTAAACCTGTCATTCCAGAATCACCATTGCGTCCCGAGCCTCATCTCCGACTTGTGGTGTTAAGTTGGCGACAATTGTGGTGAAGCGACGCACGAGCTGCTGGTGAACAGAACCTTCTTCGCAAGCAACTTCTGGGCGAGAGTCTTCCCTTGCAGCCATGACCGGACTGACCCCCGGCTCGCTTACCGAGTAACCAGCTCATTGTTCCATGCTCTGATCCACAACATGCCTGTACGCATCGTGTCTTCTTCCTGCAACGTCCCATCGTCAACATATTGCGAAAAGACTGGTTTCAAATTCTGAGGCTTCTCCCCATTATCGGCACTCGATCTTTCCAATCAACGTAATCCCAGGACCGCCTTGCTGTTTTCGTAAACAATGTATGACAATGAAATCGACGGTACCACTTTGAGTAGATTTGGGGTCACGCCCTTGAACAGCCCTCGTAGACCTTCTCCACGTATTGTCTGTCTCGTGACGTCCATTATCCCAGTGTAGGTCCTATTGTGGAGGACTGTGCCTTGGGTCTGCAGTCTCGTCCGCAGGAGGTTAATGGGATACACGGATGTCGCACTAATCGCGCCAGAACATGCACCAATTAGGCCTGTAGTGAAGTTATTCATCTCGACGTCCTCCTCGTGACAACGTTGCTTCTTTGCTTTTCGTGTCAGAACCCATCGCTTACAATTTTCGAATATGAAGAGGTCGATGGCAGAATAAGGAAACATGCCAGCAAGACCCATGCCCAAACCGCGGTAGTACGGCGTGATACCTCCCTTGGCCCACAACTTCTTCGCTGTTTGTGCTATGAGGGCGTTTCCATGCAAACCGCCTTGAACTGTTTCGCATTGCATCCGGCTATGTTGTGGTTAGCGTCTGGATGAGATATCCGGGGCATAAGGTCCTTACAATTTTAGCGTATCTAGTGGATACACCACGCATTGCGAGACCACTCCACCAAATCCACCAGCAAGAAACTGGGAAGTCGGATGTAGGTGTTTCGGATCACTGCCTTCCATTTTCGCGAAAAACCGCTTTGCAGATTCATAGGCTCCAAATTTGATAGCACTCTCCGGCATGACTTTGACGACTATATCATTAGACGGAGTTGAAGTTAGCCTTTTCGTCTCGTCCAAAGGCTCAGGATAGATGGCAGGTCGATCCTGTGTGAGCCGTGCACCAGCCAGTCCTCACGTAGAAGAAAGGTTTATCTGACCATCTTGGTTTCGGGGTTGATACAGATCAAAGGTAAGAGGGATGCGACATGCTTACCATTCAACCCGTTTCCTGCAAACAAGCTCCGCATTCCTCCGGCACGCCACAGGTCGACACAAGCATCAACAAGGGGTTGGCCGAATTTCCGTACTGCTTTGACAGGCGATCCTTCCTTTGCAGCCTTGATGGCAGATTCTTTGGGATTGACTTGTGCAATCAGATAGACCTTCAGTCGGTCGAGCGGAGCAGTCGCCGTACGCGACACCATGCCAGCGAGGCCGCCGGCGATGAAGTAGCCTGCATCAGGCAAGAAATCCGTCAGCATTTCATATTTGTGGCTGCAAGTTGTGATATTGGGATCGCAAGGAGACTTTGGTTGAAGCTGGGACGTGTCAAAAGTCCAAGGTTTGTTGTTGGAGGTTGACTCGTCACGTTTTGCTTTTGCTCCACATGTTTGATCCCTGCATGCCAAGACAACCCAAACACTGGCCGTCTTGGTCCGAGCGACAATCGTACCTGGGTAATGGGGATCCGAAAATCAAAAGTGTTATTGACATACCTAGTCCTTGGAGTGTATCATTGATGTTCACATCTCCTTCCTGATTGACACTCGCTGTCGCTGAATAGTATGTGATGACTGCACGCAAGCTTGGCAGGCGTGAAGGTAAGAAAAGCAGGAAGTTCCTGAGACCCGATTGTGTTAGCCGCTGGCCTTGTGGCTCAAAAGATCGTGACCTGGATGTTTTGCTTCACGTACCGCCATTCCTCGAAGCTAATGACGCCGTCGTTGTTGGTGTCCACCTCATCGAAGAACTGGTCCAATTTCGCATTGCTGATTGTGAGGCCGGCTAGAAACCTTAGTGAACATCCTGCCTATGGCCAGATATTGTTACCTCGAGTGAATGCGGCTTTCAACTCTCCTTTATCCAATTCTCCATTGTTATCTCGGTCAATGCTCTCAAATAATTGCCGCAGTTCTTTCTCTGCATGTTCGACGAAGACTCGGAATTCATTGAACTGTATGCGCCCATCACCCGAGGTATCGACTGCCTTTAGCACGTCGTGGAGGAGGCCGTCAGCATTTTTGAGTGGGTGGTCTATCTTGCGCAGACCCTTCCGGAGGGCTCCTAGGTCGAGGTGTCCTTCAGCGCGGGTGTCTAGTGTCTTCCAGAGCTGTGCTATCCGCGCATCGCGGTGCTCGTCCGATTCTTGCTTCATCCTCCCTCCAGTTCTTGATCGATCGGGAGCTACCGTTATCTGTAAGGCAGCATGGCTGGAAACACAGTTTGTGTAAGGGTGGTGGAGGCCGGTAAGTCCTGAACGTTGCAAGTGGCTGGCAGCTCGAGTGTCGCAACAGGATACAAGTGGTCGTTCTCTAAATGTCGAGCTGGGCGATCCGAGTCTTACACTTTTCAAGCAGTAGCGAGATCAACGCAGTCTCAAACAGGTGCAGAGCACAGCATGCATCACTGGCATGCCATTGCAGCGTCCTGGTCTCGAGCCTGAGCTGGCCGATAGCAGTGCATTGGCGCGCAATGCGGACAGTGACGTGGGGGGCTCCGCAATGGTTCCGTGCTCTCAGCCTGGCAAGACGGGAGTTTCAAGGTTCCAGGCACGTGCCAAGTTGGATCGGCCCCTCTACTCCCTACCTAGGTACTGTAGTCTATGTCACGTGTGTGACAGCTCCGATCACGAAGCTGAAGTCTGCGAATGAGAATAATTCGAACCACGTGGATTCTCTTCAGCCAACCAATCACAACTTCGCTTCTGCGTCTCCAGCGGGACAACAAGAAACACGCTTCCATCGACTCGCCCTTCTTGCAATGTGCCATACGTGCGAGATGAGCTAGGCGAACATGTCGTTGTTGAGCCTCACCGTCCTCTGACCGGACTGGGAGCGTCTCGTGTTGCGAACAGGCAGCCCGCTTTTATCCTTTGCAAGCCATAGAGTCGTGGAACCACCTCCGTTCGCTGCTTCTCATCAAGGAGCCCACAATCATTGTGTGAACTATTCCCCTTGTAACTAGCAGTGTTTCTCTAGTCGGTGGCTACCATGGCAGCGAATTACTGGGACTCGACCCAACGTACCTTTTGGTCATTCAGCCGCGAGAGGCTAGCAGACATACGAGACAATGTCGAGGTCCAGAACGCTAAAGTCGTCGAGCAGTACCCTTACCCGGACCGCCGGTTGATGTTCATATTCATCAGGGAGAAGATCTTACAGCTAGCTAAACGCTTATCATTTCGACAGCAGTGTGTCGCAACCGCCCTGGTGTACATTCATCGCTATCTTCTCCGCTTACCCATGCAAAACGTCAACATCTATCTCCTCGTTGCAACGGCGTTCTATCTTGCGTCCAAGACAGAAGAGTCGCCGCATCACATTCGGCTCGTGGCATCGGAGGCTCGCCAAGCATGGCCGGAGTATGTCCCAGGGGATGTCACGAGAGTAGGCGAGATGGAGTTCTGCTTAATCTCGGAAATGCGATCCCAATTGATCATATGGCATCCTTACAGGACGTTGCTTGCCATGAAAGAGCAAGACCTCATGCTCACTAACGATGATTTCACCATCGCATGGTCAATAATCAACGACACTTTCTTGACCGATCTACCACTGACATGTCCGCCTCATCTTGTTGCTATCACGGCGCTCTTTCTAGCTGTCATCTTTAGTCCATCCAAAAGTTACAGCGCTTCTGCCATATCGGGTGACCCGATCTCGGGCTATAACCCACCCTCCTTTTCATCGCTTGGCGGCCGACAAGGCCTTGCAGACACATTCAATATTGGCCTGAACAATATACCACTTCCGTCTCCGGGCGGCACCCAGGCCACCAGCAAGGCTTCCAAAACGGAAGACAGCATGTCTGTACAGCAGAAGACCATAGCTGCTGCTGCCAACTCACCAAAGATGCAGAAGATGATACGCTTCTTAGTCGAGTCAGACATCGACGTTGAGGAGATGATCATGGCGACACAAGAAATCATCAGTTTGTACGAGCTTTGGGAGTCCCAATACAACGATAAGGTAATCAAGGAAGCACTATCGAAATGTCTCAAATCGCGTGGAATTGATAGTTAGTGACTTGGTTCCTCGTGGTGTCTCGTCTGTTGCCTCGAAGAGCTCCTCCAATGCTGCTCCACATCATTGAGACTTGACGGTGGCCACACCGGAGCCAGCCACACCTAGTATCTTTCTCAAGCCCAGCACGGCAGGCTTGTTTTCCGCCACGGATGCATTCCAGTTGCAACTGGCCAGCGTGTCAGCTGATGTGTGCATGAACAGCACGTCTGCAGCCATACCTCGGATCTTTGGCCAGCGGTGCAAGAGTAGCCGAGTGAGCTTGTCCAGTGCTTCCACACGGTAGTTTCCGTCCAGAGTAAGGGCTCCATACACCTTTGTCAATGCTTCGAACCGCGCTATGCTCGGTGACGTAGTGTGTACTTTTTGGAGCACGTCCCAAACTCCAATGTCCATATTGGCTGTCAGGATGCCTTGCTCAAGCAGTAGCGAAAGGAGTTCGAGAGCTGGCACAAGCTCTCGATCTCCTTTCAATGCCACTGCTGCGACATGCTGTGTGAGGCACGTCAGGATTGCCGGTGCTGAGTCGGCTTGCTGTTTCTTATCATCGACGAGAATGTGCAGCACGAGGGCATCGCAAGCTGCTCTTCCAACCTCATCTGTACCCGTGGTTGCTGAGGAGATGAGGCCAACAAGAACTTGCTCTCGGAGTGTGTTGACCTCGAGCAGCTTGACTATCTGCTGGTAATAGGCCAGAGATGAAACATCTGCGAGATGACGAAAACTGCTTGCCATCTTCGGCCACTCATCGGCCTTGCTCCACAGTGTCTCCAGGAACTGCCATGCGCGGAAGCGGACCTTGTTCAGTCTTTCCGCCGCCAGGCGAGCAATCTGTCCCACGACAGGTTGAAACCCGCTGTCACGAGAAGCACGCTTTGGACAATGGACCCAAAAAGTCTCGGCAGCTTTGATGCTCTGTAGCCTAAGCACTGACCCGATATCTCCTCGCTCGTCAATTGTATAGTCGGTCAGGCCTATTGCAAGAAGACGTTGAATCGTGGCGATATGGTCCTCATCGAAACCAGCTAGAGCAGGAAGGACAATACCTAGGCTATCCATTGCATTGACTTTGGTTTCAATGGCAGTTGGTGCTGTAATTATGCCCTCGACATACAGCAGAATACTTGAACGAAAATGTGATGTCGCACCAGCTGCAGGTAGGGAATGAAAAAGGTATCCCAGTGTCGCGATACGGCCCTTGCAATAATAATAGGATCTCTTCTGCCGCTGAGCATCAAGCCAGGACTCGAGGAGCCATATTCGTTGTTTATCCACCATGAGTTGAAAAAGAGCTCGCGTGGCGTATGCACTGCAGTGAACCACGGTTTCATTCTCGGTGGCCGTTGTGCATTTATCAGAGATAGCAACAGCTTTCTCTGTCCATGTCGACAAAGAGTCCGTCGTCCTACTCTCGAAGTTCATTGTGGTACGCAGGGTAGCAGCAACTTTTGCTAACGCCGCGATCAAACTACTGGTTGCTTCTAAAACATATTCAGAGTCCGTGGTTAACCGCCCGTCAAGATCGCCTGTGAGAGCCTGGAAGTCCGATAGTGTTTCCCACAGGATGCGGCACAATTCTGAGTTTTCAGTCTTTCGACACACATCAACAACCGATGCTAGGCAAAGCATCAAGCCATGGCGTGAGGAAGCGCTGCTGCCAATGTTCTCGGCCTTAAGGGATTCTAATTGACCACGGATCAATGTCACAAGAGGTACAATGTCTTTTGCGTCGAGGCGGCTCACCAACTCACGAGTGCTCGTGGCAGCAAAGCGTCTGGATTCAGCATCGACTGCCTTCGCACCACGCCAGCCCAACAGGTTGTCTATAAGCGCTTGATGGTAACCTCGATCGAGCACTGCAGCTTCGCTAGCAACTTCAACCATTGCTCGCGATCTCCGTGCGACGGCATGGTAGTCGATGGTCTGTACGAGAGGTATGCCTGCTTTGATCGTGTCTGGATGGCGGCCAATGAGCTCTTGCAAAGCTGCAGAACAGCCACGGCGCAAATTCCCCGAAGAATCCAGACATGCTGATGCGACGAGTCTTGTGGCGATTACTTGCAAGGTGCTGCTATGCAAATGACTGCTACCCTCAGATGCAGTAGTTGTGCTCGAGGACTTGAGATCGACTGCCTGTATTTCAGCTGCAGTGTACTTGCGTGCTAGCGACCACAAACCGAAGCATGCAGCATCTCGTACTGCTACGCCTACAGATGTCCCGACATTGGAACGCTGCGCGAACTCGAGTCCCGACAGCAGTGATTCGATAATGGCTGGAAGCTGCTCGGGAGGTGGTGAACGGCGGAAAAGGAGGTGCGCCAATGTCAGCATGAGACCGTGCCACTTCAAGGGATTGACTGCACTCAAATTACGAAGACTCCGGTTGCCATTTGTGTCCTCTTCCAGCAAAACGTTCTCATTCAGGCTGTCAAGCACGGCCTCGGCTATTTGTGCGGACATCGCAGAATCGAGCCTTAGGGCGGTGACGCTCAAAGCTTTACTTGCAGCCATCCTTACCGGCGTGTCCTTGTCGGCCAGTGCATCGAGGAAATCTTGGATGCCGTTTTCCAGCATAGACTCGACTTCATGCTCATTGGGCTTTTCCCTAGTTAAACCGAGAGACAAAGCATGAAGCATGCCTGCACGCACGATTTTGATGAGCAGCTTCCTTGCGGGTGCCGAGTCGCGGACTGAAGCATACTCTGCACCTTCAGATGCTGCAATTGCTATACACGAATCAAAGATTCGCTGCAGGAATGGAGACACTTCACTATCGGAGCCCGAATTTAACAATCCATATAGAATGGACAAGTTTCCTAAGTGCTCATATATTGTTGCCCCACTATTCGAGTGGGCTGCTTTCAGTGACGATAAACAATGTTCGATGAGACGCATGGGAAGTTCACATGCTTGCATGTCACCGCGCAAAGCGAGGCGTATCAGCAGTATACTGGCTGCTTCACGTGCCTTGCTTGACGCGTACACATGCTTCAAGGCCAGTCCGAGAAGATTCGTAGCGACGGATGGCAAGTCCTGGCACAGAGTAGTTGGAACCGTTTCTGCAGCAAGTTTAGCTGTAGAAATGGATGACAACGAGAAAGGCGCCAGCATGAGATGGGACAGCCACAGAAGCATAATGTATCGTTCCTCCCACGTCATCGCGGCGGCGTCTTCGAAGGTAGACCAAGAATGAAAACAGTTGATTAGAGGTTCAATGTATTTCGGCTCGTTGTTCAACAGGCGTACAATGACCTTGTAACCCCTGACCTTGCAGAAAGCGTAGAGAAGCTGGCATATTGCTCGTGGTAAGGGTACCGCATTGACCCGATGCTCAAGGTAAGCATCGTTATGGTTCACAGCATAAATGAGGAAGCTATCAACAAGGCCTTGTACTAGTTCGACCAGATATGGGTCTAAAAGCTGTGGCCATTCTTGGAACGAATCAAGCTGACACGAATTAGTTTTTTCTTCTTAGAACTCACTCTTATGCTCACAATATGGACCAACTCTTGAGGCTTGTCCTTCAGGACCCATCCTCGAACATGTCTCTTGTCCGTGCTAGATCGCCGTACTAGTAATGGAAGCTTGGCCCGTAATTCTCGTAGAAGTCTGTCCGACGCTCTGTAGAGCTTGACATCGGCATCTATCTCTGCAGCATCCATGGCTCTGATGACTGACTCAAGATAGATGGACGTGCACATCAAGTACATTATTTTCGGGAACCATACTGGATTAATCACGTGATCTCGTGTCATGCCTTTGTGTCATTTAGTGCTAGTCCGTGTTTGGCGACGCGTTTCAGGCTGCGCCGAACGCGTCGCTCGTCGCTTCCGTCGTGTCTCTCGAGTTTGACAACGAGCTGAAACACAAAGCGAGTGGGTGAACACAGGCTGCGCCTATCCACATATGTCTTTGCAGTGACTCCAGACTGCGTGCTTGAAAAGCATGTCGAACGCTACTGGGCACAGGATGAATGCTATCCGTCGAACTGCATCTTGATCAAAACGTATCACTTCCTCGACGACTGACCTCAGCGATCCAGTAGTACTACCAAAGCCTTTCTTTTGTACCCTCTAATTTTCACAATGCCAATCTTCTCCGGCCTTGCACAAAGCTTTGCTTCTTTGTTCCTGCAAACACCGCCGGAAATGAAAGATACCCCACAGCACACTTGCATTGCCGACAACATGGCCGAGCAGTACCACTTTGCTGTCACGCAGAGTGACTCGCTCCACTCAAAGAAACGAAAAGCAGAAGAACCTCCGTCAGAGGACGTCAAGAGGCTTAGATTGACAGGTGCACCACTCACACCTGAATCGCAAAGCTCACAAACCACTCGGCCTTTTCCTACCCACAACGTATCGCCTTCTCCAGACTCGAGACACTACACCTCAGTCACGAAAACCCAGGTGGATAGAGCGCTTATGCCGCCTCCCGCAACACCGGGACGAGCAAAAGCAGAGCAGACACGGAGAATGAGCAGAAAGAGCATGGAAATGGAAGACGATATGTCCGAAACCTCGTACATGTCGAATACGGCTGCGAGACGGACATTGCACGAGCTGGGTAACTTTGACATGGAACTAGCACGGCGACAGGCCGAAGCAACGGCTCTGCCAGAGAATTCGGGAGTCTGGGCGGAAGGGGAGAAAGCTCTGTTCTACCACCTTTCGCTTCGGTAAGACATCCACAAATGTGCTCTGCATGTTTTCCTTGTCGCTAACTGAGGAACTAGTGGGTTCGAAGTATTGCTTCCGAACAACTGGATGAAAGACTTTCCCACCTTGCCTCTGTCACTCTTTCAGCGACCGGACACGGATCCAGCTCTTATCCAAAACCTCACAAAGACTGAGTTCCACGCCATTCGCGCGTTGCAGGACTTGATCGAGGTCGGGAAGAATATTCGTGACCGTATGCTTACCAACCCTAGGTCCCCGCCAGCGCCTGTTCTGCGCAAAGCTGTGAACAACTACATCGATTGGGCACTCTCAGACGCCGCGGTCAAGCCAGGCTCGATTGCTGGTGTCCAACCTGTACATATTGTTGTTGCCATGAAGCGAGGCCAGAACACCACGGACATAGTAACAGACATGGCGAACAGACTCCACGACCTCGCCGCTCAGCACCGTCAAGCCCAGAACGTTCACTCAAGCGTGGAAGCTCCAGAAGTCATGGAGATGGAGGAAACATCTGTGCTCGAGGAGGACGAGAACGATCTGCCCATTTTGTACGGTATCATGATCTTCTCGTCTATCGTCGCATTCTGCACGCTTGCGCCGCACGCATCACGTCGTGGATCCGGGTCTGCTGAAGAGACGGGAGTGTGCTTCATAGGCTCGTTCGACTTCAGCA
>Ga0210040_10001506_pt1 | contig 35038 bp, 32 predicted proteins | sample CryGeyCG12114_NA_FD_185462 | JGI IMG/M metagenome (GOLD analysis project Ga0210040, IMG submission 185462) | Groundwater microbial communities from aquifer - Crystal Geyser CG19_WC_8/21/14_NA (SPAdes) (version 2) | ecosystem: Environmental > Aquatic > Deep subsurface > Groundwater | place: USA...
GCCCCCCCCAGCACCGCCGAGCAGCCGCTGCCGGTGCGCACCGTCGCCCGGCACATTGGCGAGTGGGTGGCCCGCCTCGGCCGGGTCTGGGTCGAGGGCCAGGTCACCGAGATCAGCAAGCGCCCGGGAACGGTGTTCCTGACGCTGCGCGACCCGGTCGCCGACGTCAGCCTGCGCTTCACCTGCCCCCGCGGGGTCTGCGAGGCCGTCGTGCCACCGCTGACCGACGGCGCCCGGGTCGTGGTGCACGCCAAGCCCGACTTCTACCTCTCGCGGGGCTCGCTCAGCCTCACCGCGTACGAGATCCGGCCGGTCGGCGTCGGTGAGCTGCTCGCCCGGCTCGAGCGGCTCAAGGGCGTCCTTGCCGCCGAGGGGCTGCTCGGCGCCGACCGCAAGCGGCCGCTGCCGTTCCTGCCCGGCGTCGTGGGCCTGGTGACCGGACGTGCGAGCGCCGCCGAGCGGGACGTGCTGGAGAACGCGCGCCGCCGCTGGCCGGCGGTGCGCTTCGACGTGCGGGAGGTCGCCGTGCAGGGCTACCTCGCCGTCGAGCAGGTCGTCGGCGCCCTGCGCGCGCTGGACGCCGCCCCGGAGGTCGAGGTCATCGTGCTGGCGCGCGGCGGGGGCAGCGTGGAGGACCTGCTGCCGTTCAGCGACGAGGCGCTGTGCCGGGCGGTGGCGGCCTGCCGCACGCCGGTCGTCAGCGCCATCGGCCACGAGCCGGACAGCCCGTTGGTGGACCTGGTCGCGGACGTCCGCTGCTCGACCCCGACGGACGCCGGCAAGCGGGTCGTCCCGGACGTCGCCGAGGAGCTGACGCGGGTCCACGGGCTGCGCGACCGGGCCCGCCGGGTCGCCGCAGGGAGCGTGCAGCGCGAGCGCACCGGGCTGGCCGCCTCCCGCAGCCGCCCGGTGCTCGCCGACCCGCACGTGCTCGTGCAGCGCCGCGAGGAGCAGGTCGACGGGCTGCGCGAGCGCGCCCGGCGGCACACCAGCGCCCGCCTGGAGCACGCCCGTCGCGACCTCGAGCACACCCTCGCGCGCGTGGTGGCGCTCAGCCCGCAGGCCACGCTCGCCCGGGGCTACGCGGTGGTGCAGACGGCGGACGGAGCGGTGGTGCGGGACCCGTCCGAGGTGGTCCTCGGCGAGTCGCTGCGGCTGCGGCTGGCCGCCGGCGAGCTCGCTGCCCGCGCCGGATGAGCGTGCTGGAGCAGGCGTACGAGGGGCTGCTGGCCGTCACCGGCAGCCTGGACGAGCCGGACGGCTGGCAGCCCACGGGCTGCGCCGGGTGGTGCGTGCGCGACCTCGTGTTCCACCTGCTGGCGGACGCGCAGCGGGCGCTCGTCGCGCTGCACACCCCCGCCGGGCGCCGGCCCGACACCGACGCGGTGAGCTACTGGCGGGGCTTCCCCGCCGGGAGCGACGCCGGGCTGCGGGCGACCCGCGCCTGCGCCACGGCCTTCGGCAGCCTGGGCGGCCTGGTCGCCCTGCACGCCGAGACGGCGCGGGCGGCGCTGCACGCGGTGGACCGGGCCGACCCCGAGGCCGTGGTGGCGACGCAGGGGCACGCCCTGCGCGTCGCCGACCTGGTGGACACGCTCGTCGTGGAGGCGGCCGTGCACCACCTCGACCTGGTGGTCGCCCTCGAACGGCCCGGACCCGGCGCCGAGCCGCTCGCGCAGGTCAGGCGGACGGCCGAGGCGCTGCTGGGCGAGGCGTTCGACGCGGCGTACGACGACCTCACAGTGGCCCGGTTGGCCACCGGGCGGGCGCCCGCGCCGCCCGCGCTCGCGGACCGGCTGCCCGTCCTGTCCTAGCCCGGCGTCCCCGGCATCCCGGGGCGCGCGCCGGGCGCGAACCACGACATGCTCGCGCCGCCGAGCAGCCGGAAGCCGAACGCCTCGTACAGCGGCCGGCCGTCGGGGGTCGCCCGCAGGTCGACGCGCGCGACGCCCTGCTCGGCGAACCAGCCCATCAGCGCCCGGAACACCGCGCTCCCGTGCCCCTGCCGACGGGCGTCCGGGTCGGTGCTCATCGACGCGATGTGCCCGCGCCGGGCGTCCAGCTGGTACGGCGACGGCAGGTGCTCCTCGAGCCAACCCGCTCCCATGCTGACGACCCGCCCGCCGTCCTCGACCACGTACGCCACGAACTCCGGCGTGCCGAGCCGGCGGACGAACGCCTGCCGGCAGGTCTGCTCCCAGACGGGGGTGACCGAGTCCCCCATCGCCACGTGCATGAGCGCGCGCAGCCGGGTGAGGTCGTCCGCGTCCGCCTCGACGGCGCGCCGTAGGGTCGCCATGTGACGCAGCCTGCCAGCCCGCCCGGGCCGTCGTACGAGGCGGCCCGCGACGAGCTCGTCGACGTGGTGCGCAGGCTGGAGGCCGGCGGCGCCACGCTCGAGGAGTCGCTGGCCCTGTGGGAGCGCGGCGAGGAGCTCGCCGCGGTCTGCCAGCGCTGGCTCGACGGCGCACAGGCCCGGCTCGACGCCCGGATCCACGGCGGGGAGCCGGACCAGGCGTAGCAGCGGGGCATCATCGGAGCATGCCTTACCGGGAGCGCGCGACCGGCCTGCCGGGCGTGGTGCTCTGGCAGGACGACGCCGGCGCGGCGCCACCGCCGACCCGCATCCTGCCGGACGGCTGCCTGGACCTGATCTGGGACGGCTCCCGGCTGCACGCGGCCGGTCCCGACACGTCCGCACGGCTGCACCAGAGCCCGGCGGGCGCCTCGTACGCCGCCCTGCGGCTGTCCGGCGGCACGGGCCCGGCGCTGCTCGGCGTGCCGGCCGACGCGCTGCGCGACGCCGGCCCCGCCCTCGAGGAGCTCTGGCCCGCGGCGCCCGCGCGGCAGCTCACCGAGCAGGTCGCGGCCGACCCGGCCGGGGCGCTGAGGGCGTGGGCGGCCGGGCGGCTCGCCTCCCGCGAGGTGGACGTCCTCGGCCCGCGGGTGCTCGCGATGGCCGCGGCCGGCACGCCGGTCGCGGTCATGGCGGACCGGCTGGGGCTGTCCCCCCGGCAGCTGCACCGGCGGTGCCTGCCGGTGTTCGGGTACGGGCCGCGGCTGCTCGCCCGGGTGCTGCGGCTGCACCGCGCGCTCGACCAGGCGCGCGCGGGGACCCCGCTCGTGCGGGTGGCGGCCGACTGCGGCTACGCCGACCAGGCCCACCTGTCGCGGGAGGTGCGCGCGCTGGCCGGGACGACGCCGCGCGACCTGCTGGGGCTAGGTCGCGGGTAGCGGGGCGAACAGGTCGACCGCGTTGCCGTCCGGGTCGCGGACGACGGCGTAGCGCATGCCCCAGACGGCGTCCCACGGCGGGAGGTGCCCCTCGTACCCGGCACCGGTCAGCTCCTCCCACGCCGCGTCGACCTCGGCCGGGGTGTCGCAGGAGAAGGCCAGGGCCAGCCGGTGCCCGCCGCTCGGCGGCGTCCAGGCGGGGTCCATCGACCGGATCACCTCCTCGGTGTCCCACGCGATGCGGACCCCGCCGAGGTCGGCCTCCACGTGCGCCTCGCCGTCCGCCTCGGGCGGCAGGTCCAGCCCGAGGCGGCGGTAGAAGGCCAGGCTGGCGGCGAGATCGGAGACGACGAGCTCGAGGACGGCGAGACGCAGCGGCATGCCGGCGACGCTAGAGCCGCAGGGCCGGGACGGTCTTGGACGCATCGGACGCGGGCTGCGCCCCGAGGGTCGTGGGCCTGCAGCGGCCCGCTACGGCCCCCCGGCCACATCGGTGAAGGTGAGGCAGGTGCGATCAGCCGCTCACGATGTCCGCAGCGATGTCGGCGAAGTACGCGTCCAGGTTGGGCCCGCCCCACGACGCTGCGTTCACGGTCCGCAGTGCCGCCGCCAACGCGTCGTCAGCTGCGGCGGCCTGGACGACATGGACAGCGGTGACGCCGACGTGCAACGGCTCGCGGCGCGGCGGCAAGAACGAGCTCGACGCAACCGTGAACGTGGACGTGGACGTGGTCGGGCCCGGGAACAGCTTGCTGAGGACCGCGTGCACGTCGTCGAACGGTGCCGGGAGTGGTCGGCCGGCCTCGAGGGCGTCGAGCGCGGGCTGCCAGTCCAGCGGACCGTCGGCTGCCGCGCACGCCCGCCGGCCAGGTCCAGGGCCAGGGCGCGCTGCCGGTCGGGAGGCAGCCCGGCAAGGGCGTCGACGAGGACGCGGTGGTCCGCCGTCAGCGCGAGGGCGTCCTGCTCGGCCTCGAGCAACCGGGGTGACGGATCGTGCCCGCCCCACCGCTGCAGGTGCCGCTGACGCACGTGGGCGCTCTGCAGGCGGACCGCCTCGTCGCGCTGGCCCTGCTCGGCGAGCGCCTGCTCGTGCGCAGACCTGGTCGCGGAGGCATCCGGGCGCACCTCGCGGTGCCAGGACGCCGCCTCCGGGCTGGTCACCTTGACGATCTCGTCCGGTGCCATCTCCGCGGGCCACAGCTGCAGCAGGTAGCTGTCGCAGACGGGCTCCTCCAGCTCGTGCCTCGGCTGTTCGCGGCCCGCCTGGAAGTCACGGACGCTCAATCGGACCCGGTGCGGCCCGCCCTGCGGCAGCACGAACCGCGTCCGCCAGTCGAACGCGGACAGGCTGACTTCGGGACCGCGCAGGTCGCACGACGCCTCGACGATCTCGTCGTACGTGTCGTCGACCGGGGGGACGCCGTCATGTGCCTCGACGCGGACCGGCACCAGTCCCACGTTCGTGGCGGTCATGACGACCAGCAGCCCCGGCTGGGCCGCACCCAGGAGACCGTTGCGCTGACCTGCCTGCTGATCGACCTCGCCGTCCCAACCGCCCACGCCCGAGTCGACGTGCACGAACCCGTAGTCGACCTCGACGTCCCTGTCGAACAGCACCGTCACCGACCCAGCGTGACAGTCGGGCCTGCGCCGCGCAGCCGGATCCGCGGGCTACGCCTGCCGGTACAGCCGCGCGCACAGGGCAGCGACCCACGCCCAGGTGAGCACGACCGCCACGGAGAACGCCTCGACGACGGCCGGCTCCTGGCTGCCCGAGGCGATGCCGGCGAACGCGGCGAGGAAGGACACGCCGGTGCCGGCGGAGCACGCCGCCCAGCCGCGCCTCCCGAGCTCGGCGTCCCGGCGGGCCATGACCAGGCAGGCGGCGACGAGCGCGGGGAAGCCCACGCCGGACGAAGCGAGGTGCAGCGCGCCGTGCCAGCTGACCTCGGCGGGACCGGCAGGGGTGCCGATCGGGAACCCGTCCATCAGGTCGGCCCGGAACAGTCCGGCGGCGACGAGGGCCGCGCCGTAAGCGCCGAGCAGGCGGGGAGCCCAGCGGCCCCCCGGACCCGTGCCGAGTGCGCGCCTCAGGCCGACGGCGGCAGCGACGGTCATCGCCCCGCTGCCCAGGAAGTTCGCGACCTGGATCCAGCCGAGGTCGCCGTTGGACAGCAGGCTCGCCGGGTGGCGGGTCAGGTCGAAGCCCTCGCGGGTCAGTGCCTGGGCCAGCCAGGTGGTGACGTACACCGGCCCGGCCAGCACGCCGTAGCTCAGCAGGCTCCTGGTCACGGCGGACGCGGGGTCGCAGGCCGCGCGGGTGCGCAGGCCGGCCGTGCTCGGGTGCGTGGTCATGCGCTTCCCTCCTGACCGCCCGTCCGTGCGGCGGGCGCTCCAGGGTGGACGCCGCAGACCGCCCGGACTCATCGCCGGCGGTGGGGACACCCCGACCGGCCTCCCACGCGTTCTGTCGGTGGCGTGCGGCACAGTGCCCCCGGGGCGACCCGGCCCTCCGAGCGAGCAGGAGAGACGACATGAGCGGTCCAACGGAGCCGGCAGCCCCCGCCAGCCTGGCGATGGTCACCATCGACTGCGCGGACCCGCGCGCCGAGGCGGCGTTCTGGAGCGCAGCGCTGGGCTGGCAGGTGGCCCACGTCGAGGACGACTACGCGATGCTGACCGGCGGAACGTCGGCGCTGGGCTTCGGGCGCGTGGAGGGCTACACGCCCCCGGCCTGGCCGGACGAGCAGGGCGTCAAGCAGTTCCACTTCGACCTGGCGGTCGACGACATCGCCGCCGCCGAGCAGTCCCTCGTCGCGCAGGGCGCCACCCTCCCGGACGCGCAGCCGGGTGGTGACCGGTGGCGCGTGCTCCTCGACCCGGCGGGACACCCGTTCTGCCTCACGCTGGCCGCGAACTGGTCCTGAGGCCGAGACCTCCGGGCCGGGAGGCCACCGCCGCAGCTGGCCCGGGCGGAGGCCGCTGCGGCTAGGAGACCGCCCCGGCCAGGGCGCGCAGCTCGTCCAGCGTCGTCGTCTCCCGCACGCCCCCGACCACGACGGTGCGCCCGGCGACCTCGCGCACGAGCGTGGTGTGCTGCGCGCCGTCCTCGACCTGGCGCCAGCTCACCCCGCCGACGTCCACCGCGCCGGCGTCGCCGCCGTTGCCGGTGATGGTCGCGAGGAAGTCCGGCGCGCTGGAGGTGGCGTACTCCGCGTACGCGCCCCGCGGGGTCACGTAGCCGATGCGCAGGCCCTCGGGGTCCAGCGTGGAGCTGGTGGCGCGCCACTGGGCCGGCAGCCGGTGCGGCGCCGGCACCCCCGGGGCGGCGCTCTGCAGCTGCGCGATGTCCGAGGTCGGGTCCACCACGCGCAGGTCCTGCTCGTCGCCCTTCGGCGGCTGCGCGAGGAACCACAGCGCGAGCACCAGCAGCAGGACCACGCCGAGCGAGCGCAGCATGTCCGTGGCCGTCTCGCGGCCCCGCCTGCGCGTGGCGGGCGGGGGCGCGGTCTGCACCTGGGAGGACATGTCTCCAGTGTCGCCGATCAGCGCCCGGCCAGCACGTCCTGCATCTCGTCGAGCACCGCGAGGGCCTCCTCGGCGGTGTTGTAGAAGTGCGGCGAGACGCGGATGCCGACCCCCGGCCGGGCGTCCACCACGAACCCCCGCCGGTGCAGCTCGTCGTGGACGTGCTGGGCGTCGCCCGGGTCGATCGTCACGTGCCCGCCGCGCCGCGCGGGGTCGTGCGGCGAGCGCACCGTGAACCCGCGCTCCAGGGCCCCCTCCAGCAGCGGCTGGGTCAGCGCCACCGAGCGCTCCCGCACGCGCCGCACGCCGATCTCGGCCAGCGCCTCGTACGCCGGGGCGGCCGCGTAGGCCGCCGGAACCCCGGGCGTCCCGCCCGCGAAGCGCCCCACCCCCGTGGCGTACGTCAGCTCCGGGTCGAAGTCGAACGGCTTCGCGGTGCCGAACCACCCCGTCGTGACCGGGCGCAGCGTCTCGCTCACGTGCGGCGCGGCGTACAGCCACCCGTTGCCCGGCCCCCCGGACAGGTACTTCACCGAACCACCCATGTACAGGTCGACGCCGAGCGCGACGACGTCGACGTCCAGGGTGCCCGCCGCCTGGTAGCCGTCGACGAGCACCAGCGCGCCGACCTCGTGCGCCCGGGCCACCAGCGGAGCGAGGTCCACGACGGTGGAGGTGCGGAACAGCACGTGCGAGCACTCCACCAGCAGCGTGCGCTCGTCGATGGCCGCGACCATCGCCTCGAGGTCGAGCTCCACCCCGTCGTCGCTGCCGGGGACCACCACGGCCTGTCCGCCGAGCCGGTCGACCTGGGACCAGGTGTTCAGGCTGCCCGGCCACTCCAGGCTGCTCGTGACCACGCGGTTGCGCCTGGTCCCGCCTTCTCGGCCCCGCCAGTCCAGGCTGGTGACGACGTCGCCGAGCACGTCGGCGACGTTCTGCCGCAGGATGGTGGTGCCGGGCGGCGCGCCGACCAGCGAGCCGACGACGTCCCCGATGCGCTGCACCTCCGGCGCCCAGCTCTCCCACGCCACGACGCCCTGCTCGGCCCACTGCCGGGTGAACGCGGCGAGCCGGGCAGGCGTCTCGCGGTGCATCGCGCCGAGGGTGTGGCTGGCCAGGTAGGTCGCGCGCGACAGGACCGGGTAGTCGTCGCGGCGGGCGAGCAGGTCGTCGTGGGCGCTCATGCGCGGATCCTCGCCCCTTCAGCTCCGCCGCGCGAACGGCACGCGCTTGCGGTCGGTGACCTCGCCGACGGTGGCCCACTCGTCCGCGCCGAGGCGGGACACCGGCCTGAGCAGCCGCACCTCCGGCCGGCCGCCGGCGAGCACGGACTCCTCCACCGCCACCCAGACGACCTGGCCGAACACGACGACCGAGCCGCCGAAGTCCTTCGTCCCGATCACCCGGCACTCGATGTTGACCGGGGACTCGGCCACCCGCGCCGCCTGCACCGTGCGGCTCGGCTCGCGGGTCAGCCCGGCGGCGTCGAACTCGCTGCGCTCCGGCGGGAAGTCGGTGCCGGTCAGGTTGACGCGGTCGGCCAGCTCCTCGGTGCACAGCGCCACGACGAACTCGCCGCTGGCCTGCGCGTTGCGCAGCGAGTCCTTGGTGCCGACGGAGGTGAACTGCACGACCGGCGGGCTCACGCTGCTGACGGTGAAGAACGAGTGCGGCGCGAGGTTGTCCACGCCGGCGCCGGAGCGGGTCGAGACCCAGGCGATCGGCCGCGGCACCACGACGCTGTTGAGCAGCGGGTAGATCGCGGTGTCGGGAGCGGCGGGGTCGTACTCGCGGCGGGGCACGGGCCAGTCTCGCAGGCCGGCCCCCTGCGGCCGGCTCCCCACGAGGGGGTAGCCGGGCCGCGGCGACGCCGGTGCCCGTGCGCCGGGTCGCCCCCGACGCGGGGCACGCGTCTAGAGTCCGGCGCCATGAGCGACCTGCCCGGCGAGACCCTGCCGAAGGCCCTGTCCGTGACCCCCGAGGCCCCCGACCGCAACCTCGCGCTCGAGCTGGTGCGCGTCACGGAGGCGGCCGCGATGGCAGCCGGCCGCTGGGTGGGCCGGGGCGACAAGAACGGCGGTGACGGGGCGGCCGTCGACGCGATGCGCCAGCTCATCGGCACGGTGAGCATGAAGGGCGTCGTGGTCATCGGGGAGGGCGAGAAGGACGAGGCCCCGATGCTGTTCAACGGCGAGGAGGTCGGCGACGGCAACGGCCCCGAGTGCGACGTGGCGGTCGACCCCATCGACGGCACCACGCTCATGGCCAAGGGGATGCCGAACGCCGTCGCCGTGATGGCGGTCGCCGAGCGCGGGACGATGTACGACCCGTCGGCGGTGTTCTACATGGAGAAGCTCGTCACCGGGCCCGAGGCCGCCGGCGTCGTGGACATCAGCGCGCCGGTCTCCTTCAACGTCAAGGCGGTCGCGAAGGCCAAGGGCGCCGCGGTGGAGGACGTCACCGTCTGCATCCTGGACCGCCCCCGGCACGAGGACCTCGTGCGGGAGGTGCGCGAGGCCGGCGCCCGCATCAGGTTCATCTCCGACGGCGACGTCGCCGGCGCCGTGATGGCCGCCAGCGAGGGCACCGGCGTCGACCTGCTGCTCGGCATCGGCGGCACGCCCGAAGGGATCATCGCGGCCTGCGCCGTGAAGTGCCTCGGCGGGGCGATCCAGGGCAAGCTCTGGCCGCAGAAGAAGAGCGAGTTCACCAACGCCGCGGCGGCCGGCCTCGACCTCGGCGCGGTGCTGCACTGCGAGGACCTCGTGCGCAGCGACAACGTCTTCTTCGTCGCCACCGGCGTGACCGACGGCGAGCTCGTGCACGGCGTGCGCTACCGCGGGGGCGGCGCGACCACGGAGTCGCTGGTGATGCGCAGCAAGTCCGGCACCATCCGCCGGGTCACCAGCCAGCACCGGCTGTCCAAGCTGCGCGCCTACTCCGCGATCGACTTCGACCACGCCCACTCCCGCTAGTGCGGCTCGCCACCTGGAACGTCAACTCCATCGGCGCCCGGCTGCCCCGCCTGCTGCCCTGGCTGGAGGAGACCGCGCCGGACGTCGTGGCGCTGCAGGAGACCAAGTGCGCCGACGCGGCGTTCCCGTACCTGCCGCTGGCCGCCCTCGGGTACGAGGTCGCCCACGCGGGCGACGGACGGTGGAACGGCGTGGCGGTGCTGTCCCGGGTGGGGCTCGAGGCCGTCGACCTGCAGCTGGAGGGGCACCCGGAGCCGCGGCTGGCCTCCGCGCAGTGCGGCCCGCTGCACGTCACGAGCGTGTACGTCCCGAACGGGCGGGCGCTCGACGACCCGCACTACGCGTACAAGCTGGACTGGTTCGCCGCGCTGCGCAGGCGGCTGGACCGCTTCGACCCGGCGCAGCCGCTGGCGGTGATGGGCGACTTCAACGTGGCCCGCACGGACGAGGACGTGTGGGACCCGGCGAAGTTCGTGGGCTCGACGCACGTGACCCCGGCCGAGCGCACCGCCATGGACGAGCTGGAGGCGTGGGGGCTGGTGGACGTGCGGGCCCGGCCGGGCAAGGGCGACCGCGCGTACACGTACTTCGACTACCGGGCCGGGATGATGCACAAGAACCTCGGCATGCGGATCGACTACGTGCTCGCCACGCCCGCGGTGCGGGTGAGCGACGCGTACGTCGACCGGGAGGCACGCAAGGGCAGGGGCGCCTCCGACCACTGCCCGGTCGTCGTGGACGTGGACGTCTAGGAGGCCGGGGGCAGCGCCTCGCGGGCCCGCGCCGGGGCGACGCCCACCGCCACGAGCAGGTCGACGACGGCGGAGCGCAGCTGGCCCACGACGACCGTGGCGTTCAGGCCGTGGACGCCGAGCTCCTCCGGGTCGAGCTCGGCCGCCAGCCGCAGCAGCTCCTGCGGCGGCCCGTCGGCCCGGTGCAGCGAGCCGATGGCCTCCGCGAACGCGTCCAGCTCCTCGGCGACCTGCTCGGGCAGGGGCTCGTCCGTCTCGAGGGCGAACAGCACCCGGCGCACGAGCACGCGGACGTTGCGGGCGGCCCTGTCCACGCCCACCTGCAGGCGCTCCTGCGCGTCGTGGCCCTCGGCGGAGCCGCGGCGCCACGGGCTGAGGCGGGTGATCTCCCGGCCCGCCGTCAGCGCCTCCGACCACGCCTGCAGCCCGGGCTGGGTGCCCCGGGCGACGCCGAGCGCCTTCTCCGCCTCCGCCGGGTCACGCGCGCGCAGGGCCCGGGCGCAGCACCGCACGGCCGTCGCGAGCTCGCGCAGGCTCTCCTCGGCCTGGCGGCGACCCGCCCGCCACGGGTCGGCGGGCAGCAGCGCCGCCACGAGCAGGGCAGTCGCGCCGCCGATCAGCGCGTCCTCCCAGCGGGCCAGCCCGCTGCCGGGCGTACGCGGGAGGGCGACGACGAAAACCGCCTGCAGCCCGGACTGCGCGACCAGCAGCGGTCCGCCGTCCAGGGCCACGGCGAGCAGCAGGGCGATGCCGACGACCAGGCTGACCTGCCACGCGCCGGCACCGATCAGCCCGACGAGCAGGTCCCCGACCGCGACCCCCACCGTGACGCCGACCGCGAGCTCCCCGACGCGCCGCAGCCGCTGAGCCGCCCGCACACCGAGGCAGACGACCGCCGCGACGACCGCGAAGAACGGGCGCACGTGCCCGAGCAGGTGCTCCGCGGCGGCCCAGGCGAGGCCCCCGGCGAGCGTGCACTGGCCGACGGACCAGGCGCTGTCCCGCAGCCGGGCGCGCCCCTGCGCGAGCCGTTCCCGCCCGGCGTCGAGCAGGCCGGCGGCAGTGGGCACGACGGGGACTCTAGGGCGGCGCGGGCAGCGACCCGGCGTGCAGCACGGGCAGACGGGGTCAGACGGGCTGCACGACGACCTTGCCCGCGATGCGACCGGCGGCGGCCTCGGCGTGCAGCGCGGGCAGCTCGGTCAGCGGGATGCGGCGGGTCACCTCGATCTGCAGGGCGCCGCTGTCGACCAGGGACACCAGCTCGGTGAGGCGCTCGCGGTCGGGCAGCACGAACACGGTCGCTGCGGTGACGCTCCGGGCCTCGTCATCCGGGGTGGCCATGAACGCGGTCGTGCTGACGACCTTGCCGCCGTCGCGGACCAGGGCCACGAGCGCGGCGAACTGGTCGGGGTCGATGGGGGCCAGGTTGACGAGCACGTTCACCTGCTCGTCGACCGCGCCCAGCACCTCGGTGGTGGTGTGGTCGATGACCTGGTCGGCTCCTGCGGCGCGGACGGCGGCGCTGCTGCGGGGGCTGGCGGTGGCGACGACGTGCACGCCGGCGCGCTTGGCCAGCGCGACGGCGTACGTGCCGACCACGCCTCCGGCGCCGTTGATGAGGACCCGCTGCCCGGCGGTCAGCTTCCCGTCGTCGAACAACGCCTGCCAGGCCGTCAGCGCCACGGACGGCAGAGCTGCCGCGTCGGCCAGGGGGGTGCTCGTGGGGGCGGCGACGAGCGCGTCCGCCGGGGCGATCACGTACTCCGCCGCGCCCCCGTCGCGCTCCATCGGCAGGAACCCGATCACCGCGTCCCCCACCTGCAGGCCGCTCCCGTCGGAAGTCCCGCTGGCGTCGTCCCCGAGCGCCTCGACGGTGCCGGAGACGTCGTAGCCCGGCACGTGCGGCAGGACGACCGGGATCGGCAGGAAGCCCGCGCGCATGCCGTTGTCGGCGGCGTTGAACGCCGAGGCCGCCACCCGCAGCCGTACCTGGCCTGCGCCGGGGACGGGCTGCTCGACCTCCTCGTAGCGCAGGACCTCGGGACCGCCGAACTCGTGGTAGCGCACTGCCTTCATCGCTGGACCTGCTTCCGTCGTCGTGCCGTGGGGAACGCGACCAACGTCGCAGGTCCCCTCGCGGTCAGCCTGGGCCGGCTTGGCCCACCCTGATGACCGCCGGTGCGTCGACCGTGCTGACGACCTCCACCAGCCGGGCCGCATCGTGTGAGCCCGGGGCCGCGGTCAGCATGACGGCCGCCAGGTCGTCACCGGGGATCGCGAGCAGGTTGCCCACGAGCGTGAGGGACTCGCCGTCCGACCGGGTGAACGTCGCGCTGCTCTCGTAGGCCTCCACCGGTCGCGGTGAGCGCCAGGAGGTGTCGAACCGCCGGCTCCGGCTCCGCATCTCGTCCACCAGAGCGGCGAGCTGCGCGTCGGCGGGGTAGCGCAGCAGCGCGCCCTTCAGCCGGGCCACCAGGACCGTCTCGTGACGGGTCGCGTCGACCGCGGACTGCTGGAAGGCGCCGAACGGGTTGCAGAAGTGGCGCCAGGCCAGGTTCCACTCCCAGCGCTCGCCGGTGAGGTCCCAGTGCTCGAGGGCCATGAACGCGCTGTTGGCCGCGACGAGGTTCATCGCCGCATCGGTGACGATCATCGGAGTGTCGGAGAACCTCTCCAGCAGTCGCGTCGCGCCGGGGCCGAGGTCGGTCGGCACCTGCCCGTCCGCGGCGGCGTACCCGGCGAGCGCGCTGAGCCGCTCGTAGTCCGCCCGTCCGGCCCGCAGGGCCCGGGCGAGAGCCTTCACCACGCCGGACGAGGGGTGGCTCCGGCCCTGCTCCAGGCGGCGGACGTAGTCCGCGGACATCCCCGCCAGCTCACCGAGCTCCTCCCGCCGCAGCCCCGGCACCCGTCGGCCGCCCACCGGCAGCCCGGCAGCCGCGGGGTCCGTGCCCTCCCGCAGGTGGCGCAGTGCTGCACCGAAGTCAGAACGCTCCACGGCACGAGTGTGCCTGGACAGCTGGCGCTCGGCACCGGCTTCCCGCGCCGCGGGCGACAGCTCGTCGGTCGCGCGTGGCTGCCCGGGGGTGGTGGACAGCCGTCGGCGGGTGCGCGAGAGGATCGCGGCATGGCTGACAACACGGAGCAGTGGCGCACCGAGCACGACAGCATGGGCGAGGTGCGCGTCCCCGCGGACGCGAAGTACCGCGCGCAGACACAGCGGGCGGTGGAGAACTTCCCCGTCAGCGGGCAGGGGCTCGAGCGCGCCCACATCGCCGCGCTCGCCCAGATCAAGGCCGGCGCGGCCAAGGTCAACGCCGAGCTCGGGGTGCTGGCGCCCGAGATGGCCGAGGCCGTGCGCGCGGCGGCCGACGAGGTCGTGCAGGGGCGGTGGGACGGCGACTTCCCCGTCGACGTGTTCCAGACCGGGTCCGGCACGAGCAGCAACATGAACATCAACGAGGTGCTCGCGACGCTGGCGACCGAGCGGCTCGGCTCCCCCGTCCACCCCAACGACCACGTCAACGCCAGCCAGAGCAGCAACGACGTGTTCCCCTCGAGCATCCACATCGCCGCGACCGGCGCGGTGGTCAACGACCTGGTCCCGGCGCTGGAGCACCTCGCCGAGAGCCTGGAGCGCAAGCGCGAGCAGTTCGCGACCGTGGTGAAGAGCGGCCGTACGCACCTCATGGACGCCACCCCGGTGACGCTGGGGCAGGAGTTCGGGGGCTACGCCGCGCAGGTGCGGTACGGGATCGAGCGGCTCAAGGCCACGCTCCCCCGCCTCGCGGAGCTGCCGCTGGGCGGGACCGCGGTCGGCACCGGGATCAACACGCCCGCCGGGTTCTCCGCCCGCGTCATCGAGGAGGTCGCCGCGGCCACCGGGCTGCCGCTGACGGAGGCGCGCGACCACTTCGAGGCGCAGGGCGCGCGCGACGCGCTCGTCGAGGCGTCCGGCCAGCTGCGCACGATCGCGGTCGGCCTGTACAAGGTGAGCAACGACCTGCGCTGGATGGGCTCCGGCCCGCGCGCCGGGCTCGGCGAGATCGCGCTCCCGGACCTGCAGCCGGGGTCCTCGATCATGCCGGGCAAGGTCAACCCGGTGATCCCCGAGGCGCTGTGCATGGTGTGCGCGCAGGTCATCGGCAACGACGCGACGATCGCGTTCGCCGGGTCCGCCGGCAACTTCGAGCTCAACGTGATGCTGCCGGTCATGGCGAAGAACCTGCTGGAGTCGATCCGGCTGCTCGCCAACATCAGCCGGCTGCTGGCCGACCGCACGGTCGACGGCATCGTCGCGGACGAGGAGCGCTGCCGCGAGCTCGCCGAGTCCTCCCCGAGCATCGTCACCCCGCTCAACAGGTACGTCGGCTACGAGAACGCCGCGACGATCGCCAAGCAGTCCCTGAAGCAGCGCAAGACCATCCGCCAGGTCGTCGTCGAGGGCGGCTACGTGGAGCGCGGCGACCTCACCGAGCAGCAGCTCGACGAGGCGCTCGACGTGCTGTCGATGACCCGCCCCCCGCAGTAGCGCGCTCCCGCAGCAGCCCCTGCTGTCCTCCCCCCCCCGGCCTCCCCTCCCCCCGGCCTCCCTCCCCCCCGCGTGATCCAGGGCGCGCCGCTGCTGCCTGGGCGACAGCAGCACGCCCTGGATCACCGGGAGGGGTGCGGCGGGAGGGCAGCGGGAGGGGTGCGGCGGGAGGCAGCGGGGTGCGGCGGGAGGCAGCGGGAGGGGTGCGGCGGGACCGGGGCTACAGCGGCAGGTCCTCGAGCATCTCGGTGACCAGCGCCGCGATCGCCGAGCGCTCCGAGCGGGTGAGCGTCACGTGGGCGAACAGCGGGTGCCCCTTGAGCGCCTCGATGACGGCGGCCACGCCGTCGTGCCGCCCCACCCGCAGGTTGTCGCGCTGCGCCACGTCGTGGGTGAGCACCACCCGGCTGCCGCGCCCGAGCCGGGACAGCACCGTCAGGAGCACGCCGCGCTCCAGCGACTGCGCCTCGTCGACGATGACGAACGCGTCGTGCAGCGAGCGGCCGCGGATGTGGGTCAGCGGCAGCACCTCGAGCAGGCCGCGGGCGAGCACCTCCTCGACGACCTCGGGGGCCACGAGCGCGCCGAGGGTGTCGAAGACCGCCTGCGCCCAGGGACCCATCTTCTCGGCGCTGTCGCCGGGCAGGTAGCCCAGGTCCTGGCCGCCGACGGCGTACAGCGGGCGGAACACGACGACCTTCTTGTGCGCGCGCCGCTCCAGGACCTGCTCCAGCCCCGCGCACAGCGCCAGCGCGCTCTTGCCGGTGCCCGCGCGCCCGCCCAGGGACACGATGCCGATCTCGGGGTCGAGCAGCAGGTCCAGGGCGACGCGCTGCTCGGCGCTGCGGCCGTGGACGCCGAACGCCTCCCGGTCGCCGCGCACCAGCCGTACGGACTTGTCCGGGGCCACCCGGCCGAGGCCGGACCCGCGCGGCGACAGCAGGCGCAGGCCCGTGTGGGTGGGCAGCCCGCGCGCGTCCTCGAGGTCGAGCCGGCCCTCGGCGTACAGCGTGTCCAGGTCGGCGGCGTCGACCTCGAGCTCGTCCATGCCGGTCCAGCCGCTCGAGGCGGCCAGCTCGGCGCGGTACTCCTGCGCCGCCAGCCCGACGGCCGCCGCCCGGACCCGCAGCGGCAGGTCCTTGCTCACGAGCACGACGTCGGCGCCCTCCGCGGCGAGGTTCGCGGCCACGGCGAGGATGCGGGTGTCGTTCTCCGCGCCGCGGAAGCCGGCCGGGAGCCCGTCCAGCGAGCTGTGGTTGAGCTCCACCCGGAGCGTGCCCGACCCCACCGGGACGGGCCGGTCCAGCCGGCCGTGCAGCACGCGCAGGTCGTCGAGCATGCGCAGCGCCTGGCGGGCGAACCAGCCGAGCTCCGGGTGGTCGCGCTTGCCCTCCAGCTCACCGATCACGACGAGCGGCAGCACGACCTCGTGCTCGTCGAAGCGCCCGAGCGCACCGGGGTCGGACAGCAGGACCGAGGTGTCGAGCACGTACGTCGTCGCCATGAGCAGGCCCCCTACGACGGAAGACCGGGACCGGGCCTCCGGGGCCGGGTGCCGGCCCCCCTGCGCCGAGCACGCATCGGGCCTCCCGAGCGGCTGACCGAGCGCCCTCCGCTGCGGGCACGGTAGGACGCGCCCGGCCGCGGGGGCGCGCGCGACACGCCGCGCGTCCGGGTGGTCGCCCACCGTTCATCGGGGGTCGTCAGACGCCGTAGCGGCGCTGGCGGGCGGCGTACGCCCGCAGCGCGCGCAGGAAGTCCACGCGGCGGAAGTCCGGCCAGTACGCGTCGCAGAAGTAGAACTCGCTGTGCGCGCTCTGCCACAGCAGGAAGCCCGACAGCCGCTGCTCCCCGCTGGTGCGGATCACCAGGTCCGGGTCGGGCTGCCCGCGGGTGTACAGGTGCTCGGAGATGTGCTCGACGTCGAGCAGCTCCGCGACCTCCTCCAGGGTCGCGCCCTGCGCGGCATGCGCCGTCAGCAGCGAGCGGACCGCGTCGGCGATCTCCTGCCGCCCGCCGTAGCCGATCGCGACGTTCACGTGCACGCCCGGGCGCCCGGTGGTGCCGTTGGCGGTCTCCTTGAGCAGCCGGGCGGTGTCGGCCGGGAGCAGGTCGAGCGCGCCGACGACGTTCAGCGACCAGCGGCCCGCGGCCGCGAGGTCCACCACGACGCCCTCGATGATGCGCAGCAGCGGGGCGAGCTGCGGCTCGGGGCGGGCCAGGTTGTCGGTCGACAGCAGCCACAGCGTCACGACCTCGACGCCGGCCGCGTCGCACCAGCCGAGCAGCTCCTGGATCTTGTCCGCGCCGCGCTCGTAGCCCTGTGCGCTGTCCCGGCCGACCGACCGCGCCCACCGGCGGTTGCCGTCCAGGATGACCCCGACGTGACGCGGGACCTGGGCGCCGCTGCGCTCCAGGGCCAGCGCCAGGCGACGTTCGTAGGCGCCGTAGACCACGTCGCGCAGCCCCACGTGCTCGCCCTCCGTCAGCGGAGGTTGCAGCCTAGTCACACGCGCGGGAGCCCGGCCCCCGAGGCGGGGACCGGGCTCCTCAGCGCGTGCTGCGGGTCAGGCCTGCGCCAGGCGCTGCACCAGCGCGGCGTGCTCGTCGCGCAGGGCCGCGGGGAACTGCTCGCCGAACTGCGCGAAGTACTCCTCCATCAGCGCGGCCTCCTTCTTCCAGACCTCCGGGTCGACCTCGAGCAGCGTGGCGAGGTCCTCCGCGGACAGGTCCAGGCCGTTCAGGTCCAGACCGTCCGGGGTGGGCACGGTCCCGATCGGGGTCTCGACGCCGCTGCCGGAGCCCTCGATGCGGTCGACGATCCACTTGAGCACGCGGCTGTTCTCGCCGAACCCGGGCCACAGCCACTTGCCGTCGGCGTCCTTGCGGAACCAGTTGACGTAGTAGATGCGGGGCAGCTTGTCGGCGTCGGTCGCGTCGCCGATCTCCAGCCAGTGCTGCGCGTAGTCGCCCATGTGGTAGCCGCAGAACGGCAGCATCGCGAACGGGTCGCGGCGCAGCTGGCCGACGGCGCCGGCCGCGGCGGCGGTGGTCTCGGAGGAGACCGTCATGCCCTGGAAGACGCCGTGCGCCCAGTCGCGGGACTCGGTGACCAGCGGAACCGCGGTCGCGCGCCGCCCGCCGAACAGGATCGCCGAGATCGGCACGCCCTTCGGGTCCTCCCACTCGGGGGCGATCGTCGGGCACTGGCCGGCGGGGGTGGTGAACCGGGAGTTCGGGTGGGCGGCCGGGACGCCGGACTCGGGGGTCCAGTCGTTGCCCTTCCAGTCCGTGAGGTGCGCCGGGGGCTCCTCGGTCAGGCCCTCCCACCACACGTCGCCGTCGTCGGTCAGGGCGACGTTGGTGAAGATGGAGTTGCCGTAGAAGGTCTGGACGGCGTTGGCGTTGGTGTCCTCGCCGGTGCCGGGGGCGACGCCGAAGAAGCCCGCCTCCGGGTTGATGGCGTACAGCCGGCCGTCCTCGCCGAACCGCATCCAGGCGATGTCGTCACCGACCGTCTCGACCTTCCAGCCCGGGATCGTGGGCGTGAGCATCGCGAGGTTGGTCTTGCCGCAGGCGCTCGGGAAGGCGGCGGTGACGAACTTGGGCTCCCCGGTCGGGGGCGTGAGCTTCAGGATGAGCATGTGCTCGGCCATCCAGCCCTCGTCGCGCGCCATGACGCTGGCGATGCGCAGCGCGAAGCACTTCTTGCCCAGCAGCGCGTTCCCGCCGTACCCGGAGCCGTACGACCAGATCTCGCGGGTCTCGGGGTAGTGGACGATGTACTTGGTGTCGTTGCACGGCCACGGCACGTCCTGCGCGCCGGCCTCGAGCGGGGCGCCGACGCTGTGCACCGCCGGGACGAAGAAGCCGTCGTCGCCGATCTGCTCGAGGGCCTCGGTGCCCATCCGCGTCATGAGCTTCATGGACACCACGACGTACGCGCTGTCGGTGATCTCGACGCCGTACTGGCTGATGGTGCCGGCGAGCGGGCCCATGCAGAACGGGACGACGTACATCGTGCGGCCGCGCATGCAGCCGTCGAACAGCGGGCGCAGCGTCTCCCGCATCGCCGCGGGGTCCATCCAGTGGTTCGTCGGGCCCGCGTCCTGCTCCTTCTCGGAGCAGATGAACGTGCGGTCCTCGACCCGGGCCACGTCGGACGGGTCGGAGGCCGCGTAGAAGCTGTTCGGGCGCTTGGTCTCGTCGAGCTTGCGGAAGGTGCCCTGCTCGACGAGCAGCGCGGTCAGGCGGTCCCACTCCTGCTCGGAGCCGTCGGCCCACTCGACGCGGTCGGGCTTGGTGAGCTCGGCGACCTCGCGGACCCAGGCCAGCAGCGTCGCGTTCCTGGTGGGCGCCGCCTCCAGCCCGGGGATCTCGGTCGCGGCAGACGTGGAGGCCGTAGTCATGGTTCCCTCTCCATCGAGGTGGCTTTGACAGCGGCGCCGCGTCGGAGCGGGTCCGCGGGGGGGTAGCCGATGATACCTAGCGAGGGACGCTCAGACCTGTGACTCTCGGCATAACGGACGCGGGGGGAACGGTGTCGGAGTCGCTCGAGGAACGGCTGCACGAGGTCGCGGAGGCGGTCAAGCCGCGGCTGCGCGGGGTCCTGCACGAGGCCGCGTTCGCCGTCTCCCTGGTCACCGGGACGGCGCTGATCATCCTGGCGGACGGGACGCGCGCGACGTGGGCGGCGTCGGTGTACGCGGTGTCGGTCGCCCTGCTGTTCGGGACGTCCGCGGCCTACCACCGGGGGTCCTGGTCGCCGCGGGCCCGCAACGTCATGGAGCGGCTCGACCACTCGATGATCTTCGTGCTGATCGCGGGGACCTACACGCCCTTCTCCCTGCTCCTGCTGGACGGCGTGACCCGCTGGCTGGTGTTCGGGCTGGTGTGGGGCGGCGCGCTGCTCGGGATCCTGGCCCGCAACCTGCTCGCCAAGCGGTCGCGCGTGATCTTCACCGGCCTGTACCTGGCCCTGGGGTGGGTCGCCCTCGGCGTGCTGCCCGCGCTGCTGCGCGAGGGCGGCCTGCTCGTGTTCGTCCCGCTGCTGCTCGGGGGGCTGTTCTACAGCGTCGGCGCCGTCGTGTACGCCCGCCAGCGCCCGGACCCCTCCCCGCACTGGTTCGGCTTCCACGAGGTCTTCCACGCGCTCACGCTGGCGGCCTTCGCCGCCCACTACGTCGCGGTGAGCGCCGCGACGTACCGCTACCCCGGGGCCTGACGGACCGGTGACGCCCACCGGGACCCCTGCGCTGCGGGTCGGTGTCTGGAGCGCCCCGGTGCGCTACGCCGAGTGCGACCAGCAGGGGATCGTGTTCAACGCGCACTACCTGACGTACGCCGACGAGGCCGCGACGGCCTGGTTCGCGGCGGCGGGCACGGTGTACGACGGGCTGCTCGCGCGCGGGCTCGACACCCGGGTGAAGGCGAGCCTGCTGGAGTGGGACGCCTCCGCCCGCTGGGGCGACGTCGTCGAGGTCGACGCCGCCTGCGAGCGGATCGGCGGCAGCAGCTTCGTGCTCGCGCTGGCCGTCCGCGTCGGGGAGCGCGCCTGCTGCACGGTGCGCACGACGTACGTGCTCGTGGACGGCGCCGGGCGCCCGACCCCGGTCCCCGACGACCTGCGCGCGCGCTGGACCGCGCCCGCCGCCGGCTGAGCGCAGCCCCTACAGCGGGCCCTTCTCCCGGACCTCGTCCACGGCCTGCATCGCCTCGCGCAGCCGGCCGAGCCACGCGTCCGCGTGCTCTCCCACCAGGCGCACGGACCAGGCGAGCGCGTCGGAGCGGCTGCGGGCCACCCCGGCCGCCACGAGCGTGTCGAGCACCTGGCGCTCCGGCTGCCGCAGCCGCGTCATGACCGGCACCGACAGCGTCGTGAACAGCTCCCGCGTGCCGCCTGCGGCCGCGCCCCAGGCGATGTGCCTGCCGTAGCGGTGCTCGGCCTCGCGGGCGATCGCCATCCGCTGCTCGCGCGTGCTCTCGCGGAACCGCGCGATCCGCCCCGCCTCGGCCTGGGCCACCGCCGGGGCGTCGCCGCCCGCCTCCGGCGGCGTGACCCTGCCCACCACGAGGATCTCGTCGCGGTCGACCACGATCTCCGGCGCGCCCTCGAACCACTCGTCGGGCAGCCGCCCGGTGAACCACGCCTCCAGGCCGGCGGTCGACGGCGCCTCCTGCTCGGGCCTGCCCGGTCCGCGGCCTCCGCCGCGCGGGCCCATCCGGTGTGCTCGCTCGTGCATGTGCCGACCTCCTGCTCTACTGATTACGTGCTTACAGCATTACACGTGATGCGGCAGGAGCCCAGCGACTCAGTCGAGGACGACCCCCAGCTGCTCCCGGAGCCGCGCGGCGTCCGTGGTCGGCAGCTCGCAGACGAAGCCCCGGCAGACGTACGCCGCCCCGGGTGCGCGGCCCTCGGCGAGCGGCCCGGCGGTCACCACCACCGCCCCAGGCGCGGTGGCGCGCCGGGCAACCGCCAGCAGGTCCGGCCGGTCCAGGACGACGACCTCGGCCGGGCCGGCGAGCAGCGCCTCGGCGGCGGCCAGGCCCCAGCCCGTGAACCGGGCGTGCTGCCCGAACAGCGGCGCCAGCGAGGCGAGCGCGCTCTCCGCGGCCTCCCGGTGCCGCGCCGAGCCGGTCACCGCGGCGTACGTGAGCAGCGCCTGGGCGGCGGCGGAGGTGCCGGACGGGGTGGCCCCGTCGGTGGGGTCCTGCGGCCGGCGCACGAGCTGCTCGGCGTCGTCGGCGGTGTCGAAGAAGCCCCCGGCACCGTCCCCGAAGTGCTCCAGCACCACGTCGAGCAGCGCCTGCGCGGCCGCGAGACGGGCAGGGTCGCCGGTCGCGCCGTACAGCGCCAGCAGCCCCTCCGCCACGTCGGCGTGGTCCTCGAGCACCCCCGCGTGGCGCCCCGCGGTCCCGTCCCGCGAGGTGCGCAGCAGCCGCCCGTCCCGGGTGTGCAGGTCGCGCAGCAGGTCGGCGCACGCCCCGGCCGCGGCCACCCAGTCCGGCCGGTCGAGCAGCAGCCCGCCCTCGGCCAGCGCGGCGACCGCCAGACCGTTCCAGGCCGCCACGACCTTGTCGTCACGGCCGGGCTGCGGACGCCGTCCGCGGGCCTGCAGCAGCGCGGCGCGCACCCGCTCGTAGCGCTCGGGGTCGTCCGGCTCCTGGAGGCGCTGCGCCACCGACGTGCCGTGCTCGAAGGTGCCGCCCGGGGTGACGTCCAGCTGCTCGGCCGCCCAGCGCCCGTCGTCCTCGCCGAGCACCTCGACGAGCTGCTCGGGCGTCCAGACGTACGTCAGGCCCTCGACGCCGTCGGTGTCCGCGTCGAGCGCCGAGGCGAACCCGCCCTGCGGGGTGCGCAGGTCGCGCAGCAGGAACTCCCCGGTCTCCAGCGCCACCCGGCGCGCGAACGCGCTGCCGGAGGAGCGGTACCAGTGCAGGTTCACGCGCAGGAGCAGCGCGTTGTCGTAGAGCATCTTCTCGAAGTGCGGGACGGTCCACGCCGCGTCGACGGAGTACCGCGCGAAGCCGCCGCCGAGCTGGTCGTACATGCCGCCGCGGGCCATCGCCTCGCAGGTGTGCGCCACGAGGTCGAGCCCCTGCCCCGTGCGCGCGTGTGCCCGCAGCAGGTGCTCCAGGGTCATCGACGGCGGGAACTTCGGGGCGCCGCCGAAGCCGCCGTGCACCGCGTCGTACGCCGTGCGCAGCGTCGCCACCGCGGTGTCCAGCAGCTCCGGCGTGACCGCGGCGGAGTCGCTCGCGAACGGGGCGGACAGCCGCGCGACGAGATCGGCGCCGGAGGCCTCGACCTCAGCGCGGCGGGTCCGCCACGCCGCGTCGACGGACTGCAGCACCTCGTCGAAGCCGGGCATGCGGCCGGAGCGCCGCACCGGCCAGTAGGTCCCGCAGAAGAACGGCTCGCCCTTCGCCGTCAGGAAGCTGGTCATGGGCCAGCCGCCGTGCCCGGTCATGGCCTGCACGGCCTCCATGTAGACCGCGTCGACGTCGGGCCGCTCCTCCCGGTCGACCTTGACGTTGACGAAGTGCGCGTTCATGTACGCCGCCGTCGCCTCGTCCTCGAACGACTCGTGGGCCATCACGTGGCACCAGTGGCAGGCGGCGTAGCCGACCGAGAGCAGCACGGGCACGTCGCGGCGCTCGGCCTCCGCGAACGCCTCGGGCGACCACTCCCACCAGTCGACCGGGTTGTCCTTGTGCTGCAGCAGGTAGGGGCTGGTCGAGGTCGCCAGTCGGTTCGCCATGGGAGAGCCCTTCGCGCACGTCGGCGGTGCTGTCGTCGCTGCGGTACGTGCCCCTCGGCGCACCGGCCAGACGGGGGCGCGGCCGATGTCGGAGGCGCCCGGCAGGATGGGGCCAGAGCGCCGTCGACCCGACCGGACGAGGAGGGACAGGATGACCGCGACCCCGCCACCGGCGATCCCGCCGGCGACGATCCCGCCGGCGACGACACCTCCGGCGACGACAGCGCCGGTGACCGGGCTGACGACCGAGCAGGCCTACCTGGACACCGTCGCGGTCGTCCGGGACTCGGCCGCCCGCTACTACGCCGACGGCAGCAACGCGCTCGACGACGCCACCTACGACGCACACGTGCGCGGGCTGGCCGCCGCCGAGACGCTGCACCCCGGGTGGAAGGTCGCGGACTCCCCCACCGACCTGGTCGGCGCGGGGGCCGAGCCGGTCGCCGTCGACAAGGCCGTCCGGCACAGCACCCCCATGCTCAGCCTCGGCAACCTGTTCAGCGCCGAGGAGCTCCAGGACTGGCTCGCCGGGCGCGAGCGGCTGCTGGGCCACCCCGGTGAGCGGCTACGTCGTCGAGCCCAAGTACGACGGCTCGGCCTGCTCCGCGCTGTACGAGGACGGCCGGCTCGTGCGCCTCGCCACCCGCGGCGACGGCACCACCGGGGAGGACCGCAGCCACGCCGTCGACCGGATCACCAACCTGCCGCGCGCGCTCACCCGGCCCTTCACCGGTGAGGTCCGCGGCGAGGTGCTGTTCCGCAGAGCCGACTACGAGGCCGCCAACGAGGCCCGCACCGCCTCCGGCAAGGACCCCTACACCTACGCGCGCAGCGCCGCGACCAGTGCGTTCGGGGCGGAGACGCTCGGCTACCCGGTCCGGCTGACGCTGCTGCCGTACGGCCTGAGCGGCGCCGCGGGCCTGTCCCGGCACAGCGAGTGCTTCGACCGGCTGGCCGAGCTCGGCTTCACCGGGATGGAGGCCGGGCTCGTCACCCGCTGCGACGTGGAGGGCGTCCCCGCCGCCGTCGCCCGGCTGAGCGAGGTCCGCGCGGAGCTCGACTTCGACATCGACGGCGCGGTCGTCAAGGTCGACCTGCTGGCGGAGCAGGCCGCCCTGGGGCTGGCCAGCCGGGCCCCGCGGTGGGGAACGGCGTTCAAGTACCCCGCCGACACCGCGATCTCCGTGCTGGAGGAGGTCCTCTGGCAGGTCGGGCGCACCGGCGTCATCACCCCCCGGGCACGCATCACCCCGACTGTCGTGGGCGGCACCACCGTCACCTACGCCACGCTGCACAACCCGACCGACCTGGCCCGCAAGGGCTTCCTGCTCGGCGACCAGGTGACCGTCAAGCGTGCCGGCGAGGTCATCCCGCGCCTGGAGGCGCCCCTGGTGGCCGCGCGCACCGGTGCGGAGACCGAGATCGAGGTCCCCGAACTGTGCCCGCGCTGCGGCAGCGCCATCGACCGCAGCCAGGTGCGGTGGCGGTGCACGCGCGGCCGGCAGTGCGGGCTGGCCGAGTCCATCCGCTACGCGGCCAGCCGGGACGCGCTCGACCTCGAGGGCATGGGCGAGAAGATCGTCCAGGCGCTGACCGAGAGCGGCACGGTCGCCGACGTCGCCGACCTGTTCACGCTGACCCGCGAGGACCTGCTCGCCGTCGAGCGGCTCGGCGAGGCCAACACCGACAAGCTGCTCGCCCAGATCGAGGGGGCCAGGACGCAGCCGCTGTCCCGCGTCCTGACCGCCCTCGGCGTGCGGATGACCGGCCGCAGCATGAGCCGCCGCCTGGCCAGGTCGTTCGGCAGCATGGCCGCCCTGCAGGCCGCGACGACCGCGGAGCTCGAGGACGTGGACGGCGTCGGCCCCGAGCGGGCGGCGACCGTCCGTGAGGAGCTCGACGAGCTCGCGCCGGTCATCGCCAAGCTCGAGGCCGCCGGCGTCACGCTCACCGAGCAGAGCGCCGCCGCCGGGACGGAGCTCCCGCTCGCCGGGCAGACGATCGTCGTCAGCGGCGCGGTCCCCGGCTTCACCCGCACCACCGCGAACGAGGCCGTCGAGCGCCTGGGGGGCAGGACCAGCAGCAGCGTGTCGGCCCGGACCAGCCTGGTGGTCACCGCGGAGACGACGACGGGCAAGGCCAAGAAGGCCGCCGACCTGGGGATCGCGGTCATGACGCCGGAGGACTTCGCCGCCCTGGTGGCCGAGCACAGCTGAGGTGCGGCCCGGGTCCCGCGCTCGGGGCCGCGGCAGCTCAGGCCCGGGACCAGCCCGACCAGAGCCCTGCCGTCCAGGTGCCGCGCAGCAGCGCGCCGTCGCTGCCCGTGGCCAGCACGACGGCACGGTCGGTCCCCGGGGCCGCGGCCACCACCGGCGAGCCGACGATGCGGCCGCCGAGGAGGGACCAGCCGGTGGTCGTGGTGCGGGCGTACGGGCGGCCGCGGGTGCCGGCCACGACCACGAGCAGCGCACCCCCCGGAGCGGCGGCGGCAGGGCTGCCCACCGCCGTGCCGCCGAGCCGGGAGAAGCCGCTCGGCGCCCCGGCGTACGTGGTGCGGTAGACGGCCGCGTTCGTGCCCTGCACGACGACCTCGAGGCCGCCGGCCGGGGACCAGACCGCTCCCGGGCCGGTCTCCGCGCGCAGCCGCCCGCCCAGGTCGTCCCAGGCGGGCGCGTACACGCCGGGCTCGGGCGACGCGCGGTGCAGCAGCGCCCCGGTGGCCCCGCGCGCGAACAGGTGCACCTCCCCCTGGCCGGTGAGGGCGACCGCCGGCGGGCCGGTGACGGCGCCGTCCAGGGGCGACCAGCCGGTCCAGGACCCGGAGAGCCGGCGGCGCTTGACGTGGAGCACGTCGTCGCGGCCGCGCGCGTACACCTCCAGCACGCCGGACGGGCGGCGCAGGACCGCGGGTGCGCCGACGACGCGCCCGCCGAGCAGCTCGGGCTCGGACAGCCCGCTCGCGGTGAGCACCCGTACGGCGACGGAGCCGTCCGCGCGGCGCTCGGCGAGGTCGACGGTGCCGTCGCTGGAGGACCAGGCGCCCCGCTCGGTCCCGGCGAGCGGCCGGGCGGCGAGCGCGGTGACGGCGGCGGGGAACACCGTGCGCACGAGCGGGTACGCCGCGTCGCCCGGGCAGGCGGTCAGCGACATGGACCGGTGGCCCTCGATGGTGCGGGTCGTGACCGTGGTGCCCGCGGGCCAGCGGTTGCTGCCGCGGCTGACGAACGAGACGGTGGTGCCGGGGCGGGGATCGACGTCGTACCTGCGGGCCAGCCACGCCAGCAGGCTGATCATGGACGCCTGCGCCTGGGCGGTGGGAGCCACCGTCTGGTGGTCGCCGAGGAAGCAGCCGAGCTGGTCGAAGCCCTGCGTGCCGCCCGTCGCCGCCGGGACGACCGGCGAGCTCAGGCTCCCGGTGCGGCCCTCCCAGATGCGCCCGTACCGGTCGACGACGAAGTTGTACGCGAGGTCGGACCAGCCCTTCTCGGGCCCGGTGTGGAACGCGTACATCCCGCGCAGCAGGCCGGCGACCTGGTCGCGGGTGTAGTCGTTGCCGGGCACCTCGGTGTGGTGCACCAGCAGGAACTTCACGTCGCCCGGCCGCTCGGCCGGCAGCGGGCCGCGCACGGGGCAGGACGTGCCGGCCCACGCGGAGCGCGGCAGGATCGTCGGGGTCCGCGTCAGCAGCGCCGGATCAGGCGCCGGGGCCGCGGAGCCCGGGGCAGCGGAGGCCGGAGCAGCGAAGGCGGGGGTGGCGCCGAGCACCAGGCCGCCGAGGCCGCCGGACAGCGCGGTGAGCCCGAGCCCGCCGGCGCCCTTGAGCACGGCCCGGCGGCCGGGGTGCGACCGCTGGGGGCCGGGCCGGTTGCAGTCCTCGCACACGTGGTCCTCCGGTGGTCGCTCTCGGGCTGCCTCGGCAGCTGCACCCCCCGACTTCAGCACCTTGCGGCCCGCGACCTGCCGTCCGGTCCCCGGCGCGCCTCAGGCGACGCGCTCGGCGCCGGCGGCCGGAACGACGGGGAAGACGTCCGGGACCGGGAACCCGTGGGCGCGCGCCTGCTCGGCGGCGGCCCGGGCCACCGCGTCGACCCGGTCGCGCGGGACGAGCGCGAGCGCCGACCCGCCGAAGCCACCACCCGTCATGCGGGCGCCCAGGGCCCCCGCGGACTCCGCCGCCTCTACGGCGCTGTCGAGCTCGGGGCAGGACACCCGGAAGTCGTCGCGCAGGGAGGCGTGCGAGGCGGACAGCAGCGGTCCCAGAGCGGGCAGGTCGCCGGCGCGCAGGGCTGCTACCGCGGAGAGCACCCGCTCGTCCTCGGTGACGACGTGCCGGGCCAGCGGCAGGGTGTCGCCCAGCAGCGCCGCATGCGTGTCGAGGTCCTGCGCGCGGGCGTCGCGCAGCGCCGGGTGGCCCAGCAGCCCCGCCGCCCGCTCGCACGCGGCCCGGCGCTCGGCGTAGCTGCCGGTGACGTGCGAGTGGGCGACCTTCGTGTCGAGCACGACGAGCGCCAGCCCGGCCGCCTCCGGGTCCAGCGGGACGTGCTCGTGGGTCAGCGTGCGGAAGTCCAGCGCCAGCACCGCCCGGGGCCGGGCGAGCAGCGAGGCCGTCTGGTCGAGCAGCCCGACGGGCGCCCCCACGACCTCGTTCTCGCCGCGCTGCACCCACCGGGCCAGCGCGGTGCGGTCCTGCGCGAGCCCGGCCAGCTCGGCCAGCGCGAGCGCCACTGCGCACTGCACCGCCGCGCTGGAGGACAGCCCGGCCCCGACGGGCACGTCGCTGGCGAGCACCACGTCCAGGCCCGTCGCCGGCGCCCCCTGCTCGGCCAGCGACCAGACCTGCCCGAGGACGTACGCCGCCCAGCCCTGCACGCCGCCGGGCCGGGCGTCGGCGAGGCGCAGGCGCTGCTCCCCCGTCCCGAGCGAGACGAGCCGCAGCTCGTCGTCGTCCCGGCGGCGCACGGCCGCCCAGCAGCTGCGGTCGAGGGCGAACGGGAGGGCGAAGCCGTCGTTGTAGTCGGTGTGCTCCCCGATCAGGTTGGCCCGGCCCGGTGCCCGCCAGACGCCGTCCGGCGGGGAGCCGCTGCGGCGCTGCAGCTCCTGCGCCACCCGCTCGGCGGCCGGCCGCTCCGGCTCAGGAGGCGGCACGCAGCGCCTCCGCCGCGAGCTCGGGCAGCAGGTCCCCGACCCAGGCGCCCATGGCGGACTCGCTTCCGGCGAGGTACTTCAGCTTGTCGACCGACCGGCGCAGCGAGAACACCTGGCCGAACACGTGCCCGTCGGGCTCGGCGACCGGGGGCGCGTGCCAGGCGGCGACGTACGGCATGGGCACGCCGAACACCCCGTCGAAGCGCCGCAGGACGTCGCCCCACAGGGCCGCGAGCTCGTCGCGCTCGTCCGCCGTGAGGTCCGGCAGGCCGCGCACGTGCCGGTGCGGCACCACGTGGACCTCGAAGGGCCAGCGGGCGGCGAACGGCACCAGCGCCGTCCACGCGCGGCCGCGCACCACGACCCGCTCCTGCGCGGCGCGCTCGACCTCCAGCCGGTCGCACACCAGGCAGCCGCCGGTCCGCGTCCGGTGGTCCCGCGTCGCCTGGGCGAGCTGCTGGGCGCGCGGCGGCACGAACGGGTAGGCGTAGATCTGGCCGTGCGGGTGCTGGAGCGTCACCCCGATGTCGGCGCCCCGGTTCTCGAACACGAACACGTGCGCGACACCCGGCCGCGCGGACAGCTCCCGGGTGCGCTGCGCCCAGGCGTCGACCAGGAGCCGGACCCGGGACACGGGCAGCCTCCCCAGGGACGCGTCGTGCTCGTCGGTGAAGACGACGACCTCGCAGCGCCCGGTCCCGGGCGCCTGCACGGTCGCGGCCCCGACGGGCGCCGGCGGCAGGGGCGCGTCCGGCAGCCCCACGAGCGAGGGGAACCGGTTCTCGAACACCACCACGTCGTACGCGTGCTCGGGGACCTCGCTGGAGCGGGCGGGGCTGCTGGGGCACAGCGGGCACGCGTCCGCGGCGGGCAGGAAGGTGCGGCTCTGCCGGTGCCCGGCGATCGTGATCCACTCGTCGGTGAACGGGTCGTGGCGCAGCCGCGAGGAGCTCTGCGCCGGCTCGAGCGCCCGCCGGTCGACCGCCTCCCGAGGGGTGCCGGGCTGCGCGTCGAAGTAGAGGATCTCCCGCCCGTCGGCGAGCAGCCGGCGGACGGGCTCCACGGCGGGACGCTGTCCGCCGGCGGGCGGGGCCGCGGGCGGGGCAGCGGGCGGGGCGAGGTGCGTCGGCTCGGCGCTCACGCCGGGAGCCCGACGCGGCGCTCCCCGTTGCGCAGCTGCTGGACGATGAGCAGGGCGCCCTTGGCGACGTTCTGCCAGAACGGGTTGATGCCGAGCAGCGTCATGCCGTTCGTCAGCACACCGAGGATGATCACGGCGAGCACGGTCCCGGCGATGCTCCCGCGGCCGCCGCGCAGCGCGCAGCCTCCGAGCGCGGCCGCCGTGATCGACTCCAGCTCCAGGCCGGCGGAGCCCGAGACCGGCTGCCCGGAGCCGGTGCGGGCGGTGATGAGGACGCCGGCCAGCGCGGCCACCAGCCCGGCCGCGACGTACACACCCACCAGGTAGCGGTTGATGTTGATGCCGGCGAGCCGCGCCGCGGTGTCGTTGCCGCCGATCGCGTAGATGTTGCGGCCGAGGTCGGTGTAGCGCAGGACCAGGTGGACGGCCAGGGCGACGAGCAGGAACACCACGACGAGCGTCGGCAGCCCGGCCACCGAGCCGCGCGACAGGAAGATGAAGAAGGGGTCGCCGCCGGTGTAGCCCTGCGCCCGTCCGTCGCTGATCAGCTGCGCGAGCCCCTGGAAGCCCGCGAGCGTCGCCAGGGTGGCGATGGTGGGGTTGGCCCGGCCGTAGACGATGACGCAGCCGTTGAACAGGCCCAGCGCGGCGCCGACCGCCAGGGCGGTGAGCACGCCGAGGCCGGCGTTGGTCTGGGTGAAGACCATGGCGCTGACCACCGAGGCCACGCCCGCGGCGGAGCCCACCGAGATGTCCAGGCCGCCGCAGATGATCACGACGGTCTGGATGACGGCGAGCACGCCGGAGACCGCCACCGCCGTGCCGATGGTCTTGAGGTTGGCGGTGAGGAAGAAGTTGCTGTTCCTGCTCCCGATGGCGGCGACGAGCAGGACGAGGGCGATGAGCAGGCTCACGTTCTGCACGCCGACGGCGTCGAGCGCCTGCCGCACGGGACCCCGGCGGGCGGGCGCCGCCCCGCTGCCGCGCGGCGCCTGCTCCGCGGTCAGCGCGGCGGAGCCGATCGGTTCGACGGTCCGGCTCACGGTCGGGCTCCCTGTGCTGCGTCGTGGTCGGGCTGTACGTCGTGGTCGGGCTGTACGTCGTGGTCGAGACGGGCACCGGTGTCCACCGGGTCGGACGGGTCCGTCATCGCGAGGCTCAGCACGCGCTCCTCGGTGGCCTGCTCGCGCGACAGCTCGCCGCGCAGCCGGCCGCCCTGCATGACGAGGACCCGGTCGGCGAGGCCGAGCACCTCGGGCAGCTCGCTGGAGATGACCAGGACGGCCACGCCCTGGCCCGCGAGCTCGTCGATGATCGAGTAGATCTCGGCCTTGGCGCCGACGTCGACGCCGCGGGTGGGCTCGTCCAGGATGAGGATCTTCGGCTCGCGGGCGAGCCAGCGGGCGAGGACCACCTTCTGCTGGTTGCCGCCGGACAGCCGCCGCACCTCCTGCTCCATGGAGGGCGTACGGATGCGGAGCTGGTCGACGAACCCGCGCACGAGGCGCCGCTCGGCGCCCTCGCGCACGACGCGCAGGCGGGTCAGCCGGTCGAGCACGGCCAGGCTGACGTTGTCGCGCACGGTGCGGCCGAGGACCAGCCCGTCCTTCTTGCGCTCCTCCGGGGCGAAGCCGATGCCGGCCGCGACGGCGTCCGCCGGCGAGCGCAGCCGCAGCGGCCGCCCCTCGACGCTGACGGTCCCGGAGCGGATCGGCAGGTCGCCGACCACGGCGCGCACGAGCTCGCTGCGGCCCGCGCCGACGAGCCCGGCCAGGCCCACGACCTCGCCGGCGTGCACGTCCAGGGAGATGTCCGTGACGTCGTCGGTGGTGACGCCCTGCAGGCTCAGCACGACCGGCCCGCGTCCTCCCGCGGACCCGTGCTCGCGGGAGAACATCTGCGACAGGTCGCGGCCGACCATCATGTGCACCAGCTCGCCCTCGCTGGTCTCCGGCGTCGGGCGCACCCCCACGAGCCGCCCGTCGCGCAGCACCGCGATCCGGTCGCTGATGCGGAAGATCTCCTTCAGGCGGTGCGAGACGTAGACCACCGCGACGCCCTCGGAGCGCAGCCCGGCGATGACGTCCATGAGCGTGTCGACCTCGTGGTCGGACAGCGACGAGGTCGGCTCGTCGAACGCGACGACGCGCGGCCGGCTCGTGAGCGCCCGCAGGATCTCGACGATCTGGCGCTGCGCGGGGGTGAGCGCTCGCCCCACGGCGTCGGGCGGGAGGTCCCGCGCGAAGCCGTAGCGCTCCAGGTCCTCCTGCATGCGGCGGCGCAGGTCGGCGCGGACGAACCGGTGCCCGGCCGAGCCGAGCGAGCCGGCGTACACGTTCTCGGCGGCGGAGACGTGCGGGATGATCTCCGGCTCCTGCGCGATGACGCGCACCCCGGCCTGCCGCGCCTGCTGCGGCGTGCCGAAGCGCACGTCCGCGCCGCCGAGCACGAGGCGCCCGGTGTCCGGGGGCTGGTCGCCGGACAGGATCTTCAGGAACGTCGACTTGCCCGCCCCGTTCTCCCCCATGAGGGCGAGCACCTCGCCGGCGCGGATCTCGAGCGACACGGCGTCGAGGGCCTGGACGCCCGAGAACCCCTTGCTGAGCTCGTGCGCGGCGAGCACGACCTCGCCCTGTGCGGGCCCCGACGGCGCTGCCGTTCCGGTGGCGATCGCGTCCACGTGCGGTCCTCCTGGGTGTGCGGACGTGCTCCGGGCCGCCCCCGGCAGTGCAGGGGGCGGCCCGGGCGCTGGGTCAGGTGCAGACGAGACCGGACTGCTCCCAGGTGGACTTGTCGACCATCGTGGTCTTCGCGACGGTCGACGGCGGGAGCGCCGCGCCCGTGCGCAGCGCCTTGGTCATCGCCTCGACGGCGGCCGCCCCGACCTCGTGCCCGTCGATGAACAGGGACGCCTTGTTGCCCGTGTCCTGACCGGCCTTCCAGTCCTTGCAGGTCAGGTACGCGCCCAGCCCGACGCCGATGATGTCGCCCGCCTTGACGCCGCCGTTCTCCAGCGCCGTGACCACGCCGGTCTCGTTCTCGTCGTTGCAGCCCCAGACCACCCAGTGCTTGACGCCCTGGTTGCCGGTGAGGGCGGCCCCCGCCTTGTTCTGCGCGTCCGTCGCGCTGTTGTCCGTGCCCAGCTTGACCGTCTTGGGCGCGTCGGGGACGGCGGACGTGAACGACTTCGCCGCGCCGTCGACGCGGTCGGTGCAGTTGCTCTGGTCCTGCTTCCAGGCGGCGACGATGCGGGTGTCCGCTGCCTGCCAGCCGGCCGCCTGGTAGAGCTCGGAGGCCTTCTTGCCGACCTCGGCGCCCATCGCGGGACCGTCGAAGCCGACGAACGGGGCGGCCTGGCCGGCGTCGCTCTCGATCGGGTCGTCGGAGGCGAGCAGCGGGATGTTCGCCTGCGCCGCCGCCCGGACGACCTGCGGACCGATCTTCTGGTCCGGCACGACGACGATGATGCCGTCGTACTTCTGCGCGATGGCCGAGTCCAGCTGGCTGATCGCGGCGTTGGCGTCGGTGCCGAGGTTCACGGTCGTGACGGTGACGTCGCCCAGCTCCTGCGCGCGCTTCTTGGCGCCGTCGGACTCGTCGACGAAGTACTGCTGGTCCCCCTGCTTCTGCAGGTAGGCGATCCGCAGCGGGCCGGTCTTGCCGGCGGCCGCCGTGGGGCTCGCCCCGGCCGGCGGGGCGCTCGAGGCGGTGCTCTCGGTCTGCCCCGAGGAGCAGGCGCTCAGGGCCAGGGCGGACAGGGTGACCCCGGCCGCCAGCGCAGCTGCGCGGGGACGTCGTGAGGCTGTCATGGGGCGCTCCTTCTAGTCCCGAGCAGGTCGGGGGACGCAGACGATGCAACAAGAACCAACGAGACCGACCACGGTTGGACACCCCGTGTGCGTGCTGCGCATCACAACGGTCCGGCCCGATGCCTGTCAAGCGCCTGCCGCCAGGCGTACGACACGATCCGGTCACGGCCCGTTCACCTCGAGGTGACGTGCGATCGTGTGCGATCACGTCCGGCTGGCCGCGGCGTCCCACCAGGTCCGCACACCGGCGGTCGTGGCAGGGTGTGCGCGCCCCGAGGTGCGCGTCTGGAGGTGCGTCGTGCTGGCGGAACAGCGTCGCGAGCTCATCCTCGAGCGCGTCCGAGCGGCCGGAGGCGCGCGCGTCGCGGACCTGACCGACGAGTTCGCGGTGTCGGACATGACCGTCCGGCGCGACCTGGAGGTGCTGGCCCGCCGCGGCCTCGTGGACAAGGTCCACGGCGGAGCGACCCTGCCGACCTCCCGGGCGATCGAGGAGCCCGGCTTCGAGGCCAAGTCGGTGCGCGAGCTGGCCGAGAAGCACGCCGTGGCGGCGGTCGCGGCCCGGCTCGTCGCCCCTGGGCAGGCGGTGGCCATCGGCGCCGGGACGACCACCTGGGTGCTCGCCCAGCACCTGGCCGACGTCCCAGACCTCACCGTCGTGACGAACTCCGTGCGCGTCGCCGACGAGCTCCGGGCGACCCACATGGTGGTCCTCACCGGCGGCGTGCGCACCCCGAGCGACGCCCTCGTCGGCCCGGTCGCCGACCAGGTGCTCAGCAGCCTGCACGTGGACGTGGCCTTCCTCGGCTGCCACGGCCTGGACGAGCGCGCCGGGCTGACGACCCCGAACCTCGCCGAGTCGCAGACCAACCGGGCCTTCCGGCGCGCCGCGGGCCGGCTGGTGGTGGTGACCGACTCCAGCAAGTGGGGCACCGTGGGCCTGGTGTCCTTCGCCGGGCTCGCGGAGGTCGACGTCCTCGTCGTCGACTCCGCGCTCGCCGAGCCGGCCCGCGAGGCCCTGGAGGGGCGCGTCGGTCAGCTGCTGCTCGCCCCGCCGGTGGACCCGGGAGCGGCCGGGGGCTCCAGCGCGTCGAGCTGACGCCGCTCGGCGCTGAACGCGGACGGGCTGATGCCGTGGAAGCGCGCGAACCGCCGCGAGAAGTAGAACGGGTCCGCGTAGCCGGTGCGCCGCGCGACCTCGCCGACCGGCGCGCCCTGCGCGAGCAGCTCGCGGGCGGCGCGCATCTTCAGCGCGGTCGCGGTGCGCAGCACGCTGCTGCCGGTCGACGTGCGGAACAGCGCGGACAGGTGGGACGGCGACAGGCCCACCTCGGCGGCGATCTCCGCGAGCGCGGGGGTGCGGTCCAGCCGGGCCCCCAGCAGCCGCAGGACCTGCTCCACCGGGTCCGGGCGGGCGGCGGCCGACCCCGCCGCCAGCAGGACCAGCAGGTGCCAGACGCACCCCGACGCGATCCGCAGGCGCTCGGCGGTGAGGCCGTCCTCCAGCGCGCGCAGCGCCTCGTCCGCGAGCGCCGTCAGCCTCGGCAGGTCGCGCACGGGCCCGGCGCCCGCGCCCGCGCCCGCGCCGACCTGGGCGAGCAGCGCCGGCACCGACGCACCCTCCAGGTGCCACCACCAGATCGTCCAGGGCCGGGC
>Ga0210040_10001508_pt1 | contig 35005 bp, 36 predicted proteins | sample CryGeyCG12114_NA_FD_185462 | JGI IMG/M metagenome (GOLD analysis project Ga0210040, IMG submission 185462) | Groundwater microbial communities from aquifer - Crystal Geyser CG19_WC_8/21/14_NA (SPAdes) (version 2) | ecosystem: Environmental > Aquatic > Deep subsurface > Groundwater | place: USA...
GCCTCCCGTAGGAGTCTGGGCCGTGTCTCAGTCCCAGTGTGGCTGATCATCCTCTCAGACCAGCTAAGGATCGTCGCCTTGGTAGGCCTTTACCCCACCAACTAGCTAATCCTACGCGGGCTCATCCTCGGGCGATAAATCTTTGATCTCGCGATATCATCCGGTATTAGCAGCAGTTTCCCGCTGTTATCCCAGACCCAAGGGCAGATTCCCACGCGTTACGCACCCGTGCGCCACTAGACCCGAAGGTCTCGTTCGACTTGCATGTGTTAGGCATGCCGCCAGCGTTCGTTCTGAGCCATGATCAAACTCTCAAGTTTATGCAACGACCCGGCCGAGGTGGAATTCCCTGACCGAACCGCTCATTTTCAGGAGCCTGTTCCTGCACTAAACATATACTGTGGATATGTATAAGGACACATGAACAGGCTTGGCTTTAAACGAGTACCTGACGCCTGAAAGCCGCCAAGACCCGCAAGCCGCCGCCCACATGTCCCTTCATCTAAACCAACAATGTCAAAGAGCCAAAAACCGACGCCCCTGACCACCCTCTTTCCGGAGAGCGATCACTGCGCCTGGTTTTCGATGACCACCCCAACAAACCATCCGGTCCGTCGCTGCGGTGACACCCATCTAGGGGACCCGCCCAACCCCGTCAATCACCCTTTGCACTTTTTGTGACAAAAAAACGAAATGGAGGCTGCCCGCCCCCTTAACCCCACGGGAAGGGCCACAGGGCTAACGGCCGGATATGGTCTCTGCCCCCTCCGCTGCAAGCTCGCCGGCCGATTCACTCCGGCGCCAGGTGCGCCGGGCGGTGATCTGGCGGTCCGGCAGCCAGCTGGTCGCGCAGCTGGTGCAATGGGCAGCCACCTTTCTGGTGATCCGCATTCTAGATCCCCACGACTACGGCCTGTTCGCGATGACCCAGGTCGTGCTGGTGTTGCTCAACATGCTCAACGGCTATGGTCTCGCGAGCGGGCTGATCCAGCAGAAGCAGGTCAGCGACCGGGAGATTCGCCAGCTGTTCGGGATGCTGATCCTGCTCAACGGCGGTCTTGCGCTTGCGCAGGCGAGCTTGGCGCCGCTGGCGGCGTCCTACTACCGCCAGCCGATTGTGGCCGACATGCTGCGCGTCCAGGCGCTGCTGTACCTGACCACTCCGTTCATCGCGCTGCCGTATGCACTCTTGTCACGGACGATGGAGTTCCGGCACCAGGCAACGGCCAATATCGTCGCCTCGGTGGCGAGTGCGGCGGCGGCGCTGGGGGGGGCGCTGGCGGGCCTGGGTGTATGGACACTGGTGCTCGCGCCTCTGGTGCTGTTCACCGTGCGTGCCGCGATGATGACGTGGGCCGCGGGCGCGCTGGTTTGGCCGATCTTCGATCCCCGGGGCGCGGGGCACCTGGCGCGATTCGGCGGTGTGATGGCGGCCGGGCAATTCTTCTGGTTCCTGCAGAGCCAGACCGACGTGTTCATCGCGGGCCGTGTCTTCTCGCCGCGCCTGCTCGGCATCTACACCACCAGCTTGTTCCTGACGCAGATCTTTGTGTCAAAGTTTGTGCCGCCGCTCAACGAAGTCGCCTTCTCTGCCTATGCCCGCCTTCAGGAGGATCCGCGAGCGCTGGCCGCTGGATTTACGCGCGCGGTTCGACTCGTGATGACAGCGGCCCTGCCCTTTTACTTCGGCCTTGCCGTCACGGCCGAGCCGCTGGTGTTGACGGTGCTTGGGCCGAAATGGGCGGACACGGTTCCACTGGTGCGGCTGCTGGCGCTGTCCATGCCGTTCATGACCCTGCAGGTGCTGCTGACCCCCGCCTGCGACGCGCGAGGGCAGCCGGGCATCGGCGTGCGCAACGGTGCGACGGGAGCGCTGCTGCTCGGCGCAGCGTTCCTGGTCGGAGTGCATTGGGGGCCGACCGGGCTCGCCTGCGCCTGGCTGGCGGCCTATCCACTGTACCTCGCCGCCAGCGCCGCACGGGCGCTGCCGGTGATCGGCGCCAGCGTGCGCGGGCTGGCACGCGCCATCGCGCCGGCGCTGATCGCCGCCGTTGCGATGGCGGCGGTGGTGACGGGCGTTGACCGGGCATTGCCCGCACTCGAGATGCCTCTGCGACTGGCCACGCTCGCCCTGGTCGGCGCAGCAGCGTACGGCGGCTGGCTAGCGTTGTTCGCCCGCTCGGTGGTGCGCGAGCTCGCAGCGACGGTGCGGCGCGAGCCGGTTCAGGCCGACTGGATGTAGTCGCGCATCGCCGCCGCTTCCGCCTCGATGCGATCGATGCGGTGCTTCACCAGGTCGCCGATCGAGACGAACCCGACCATCTGGCCGCCGTCCACCACGGGGAGGTGGCGGATGCGCCGCCGCGTCATTAGCGACAGCGCAGCGAGCACCGCGTCCGCGGACGCTACCGTCTGCACCGGCGCCGTCATCACCTCGCCGATCGCGCGGTCGAGCGCAGCGGAACGGTGCGCCTGAAGGCAGTAGATCACGTCGCGTTCGGAGAAGATGCCGAGCACCTTGCCCGCTTCCGTCACCGGCATCGCGCCGATGCGCCGCTCGGCGAGCAGCGCCACCGCCTCGGCGACGCTCGCTGTGGGAGGAAGCGACACGACGTCGCCACCCTTGGTCTTGAGGATCGCCGCGATCGTCATGGTTCCTCTCCTGCCTTGGTCGAGCCCAGGCAAGGCACCATCTGCCTTTTCGAGACAAAGGGGAAGCATGAGGCGAGCAGGATCCCGCCACGCGCACCGCTCGCCGAGCCCAGACACACAAAAGCCGGCACTCAGGTGAGCGCCGGCCCTTGATGCTGCCCTGACGGAACGGTTCAGCCCGCGGGGGTCGCGTCGCCGCCGTTCACCGTGCGCAAGCGGCGCCGACGCGGCTTGGGGTCCTCGGCCGGCTCAGCCGCGGGTTCCGCCGCCTCGCTTGCAGCGCCCAACGAGGGCGGCAGCCGGTCGGCCTCGATTGCGGCGGGTGCCTCGCCTTCGTCGACCGCGACCACACGATCGCGACGCGCCCGGCGGGGGCGGCGCGACTCGGCCGGAACGGCCTCAGCCACTTCAGGCGACGACTCGTCACCGACGTCGTTCGCGACTGGCGTGGCGACACGGGCCGGCCGATCCTCGCTTTCGCGCATCGGCGCGCCGTTGCCGGCGCCGTTACCCGCGTTGCCGTTGGCGTTGCGCCGCGGCTCGCGGTCACCGCGGCCATTCTGCTCGCGTGCTTCGCGTGGCTCGCGCGGTTCGCCTTGGGGGGGGCGAACATCGCGCTGATCACGACCGTCGCGCTGCTCAAAGCGGTTGCCGCGGTCGTCCCCCGCCTGCTCGCCGGCGCGGATCGGCTCGCCCTCGTCGCCGTAATCGTCGTCGCCGTCAAAGGCGTCAAAGGCGTCGTTGGACTGACGGCGCGGCTGCTGGCTCTGGTCGTCGGAGCGGCTGCGGCTTTCGCTCAGAACCCGGAAATAATGATCCGCGAACTGAAGGTAATATTCGGTGTTGACCCGATCACCGCTCATCTGGGCATCGCGCGCCAGGTTGCGGTACTTTTCGTAAAGCTGATTGGCGTTGCCGCGCGCGCGGCTGTCGATCCGGTTGCCGGTATCCGGGCGACCCGGATTGCCGTTGCGCTGGCCTCCGCCGCCATTGCCGCCACCGCCACGACCGCGCCGACGGCCGTTCTGCTGCCGATTGTTGATCAATCTAGTCGTCCTCGTGCCTTAACCAAAATCTGGCCTTGCTCCCGGAACTCACGGTGCAAACCCCTGGCTCGCCGCACGCTGTTATCGCATGCCGAGCCTGCCACGATCGCCGGACTGCAGCGATGCCATGACGAAGGATGCGGGCTGACGCTGTTATTCAACACAATGGTTGAAATTGCGTGCCTCTATGCGCCCCTTAGCGACCCCAAGCCGCTTTCCACAAGTGAAAACATGGGCACGCGGCGCAGGCACTTCAAGACGTGACAACAAGGCAACGGTCGCGACCGCCGAGATCGCGGTGCACGGAAACGGTGAGCCCCTGCGCGCGGAACAAGGTGCCGGCGGTGTCAGCCTGATCACTGCCGATCTCGATACACGCCACCCCGCCGGGTGCGAGCTGTCCGCCGAGGAGCGGCGCGATGCGGCGATAGTCGTCGAGCCCGTCCTCGCCCGCGAACAGCGCGGAGGCCGGCTCATATTCGCGCACTTCGGGCGGCAGCGTGGCCGTATTGGCGACGTAGGGCGGATTGCAGAGGATCAGGTCGTGCGGGCCGCCCGACCCTTCCCAGCCGCCGCGCCGTATCTCCACCCGGGCGTCCATGCCGAGCCGCTCGACGTTGCTGCGGGCGATGCGGAGCGCGTCCGCCGACGCGTCGAGTCCGACGCCGCGCGCGTCCGGCCATTGCGCCAATGCGGCGAGCAGCAACGCGCCCGAGCCGGTGCCGAGGTCGAGGATCGAGCGCGGGCTGCGCGAGCCGAAATGGTCGATCGCCGCCTCGATCAGCGTTTCGCTGTCGGCGCGCGGCACCAAGACGCCCGGCGCGACTAGCAGGTCGATCGTCCAGAACCCGCGGGTGCCGGTGATATAGGCAACCGGCTCGTGAGCGGTGCGGCGCCCCACCAAGGCCGCGAAGCCAGCCGGTTCGGCATCATCGAGGTGCGCAATGAGGAGACGGTCGCGCTCCACCCCGAGCGCATGCGCCATCAGCAGTTCGGCATCGAGGCGAGCCGTCGCCGAAAAGCCGAAGCACCGCGCCGCAGCCGCCAGCGCGTCGCGAACGCGCCGAGTGGCCTCAACCATCAAGAGCGGCGAGCCGCTCCGCCTCGTCCTCGGCAATCAGCGCGCCGACAAGCTCGTCCATGTCGCCTTCGAGGATTTCCGGCAGGCGGTGCAGCGTCAGGTTGATGCGGTGATCGGTGACGCGCCCTTGCGGGAAGTTGTAGGTCCGGATGCGCTCCGACCGGTCACCCGAGCCGACCATCGATTTGCGCGCGCCTGCGCGCTCGGCATGCAGCCGCTCACGTTCCGCTTCGTAGAGCCGCGTGCGCAACACCTTGAGCGCCTTGGCCTTATTCTTGTGCTGCGACTTCTCGTCCTGCTGGATGACGGTGAGACCGGTCGGGATATGGACGATGCGCACCGCCGAATCGGTTGTGTTGACCGACTGCCCGCCGGGCCCCGAGGAGCGGTAGATGTCGATCCGAAGGTCCTTGGCTTCGTCGATCTGCACGTCGACATCCTCGGCCTCAGGCAGCACCGCGACGGTGGCAGCGGAGGTGTGGATGCGACCGCCGCTTTCGGTGGCGGGCACGCGCTGGACGCGGTGCACGCCGCTCTCGAACTTGAGCCTGGCGAACACGCCCTTGCCTTCGACGGAGGCGACCGCCTCCTTGAAGCCGCCAGCTTCGGAGGAGGAGGCGGAGATCAGCTCCACCCGCCAGCCCTGCCGCTCCGCGTAGCGCTGGTACATGCGGAACAGGTCGCTCGCGAACAGCGCCGCTTCGTCGCCACCTGTGCCGGCGCGGATCTCCAGCATCGCCGCGCGCTCGTCGGCGGCGTCGCGCGGCAGCAGCGCGAGCGCGAGGCGCCGGTCCGCGGCCTCAAGCGCCACCTTGTTCTCGTGCAGCTCCTCGCTGGCCATCGCGCGCAGCTCTTCGTCGGCGTCCTCGGTCATGAAGGCAAGGCTGGTCGCCTCCTGTCGCAACCGCCGCACCTCGCGCGCGGCTTCGGCAACGGGTTCCAGCTCGGCATATTCCTTGGAGACCTGGACGAAGCGGTCGGACGGCAGGTCCCCGGTCGCCATCAGCGCCTGGAGTTCGTGGTGGCGGGCTTCGATCTGAGCGATGCGGTCGAGCGAGATGGTGGTCATGCGGCTGCCGAACTACGCAGCAGATGAGCGTCTGAATTGGACTGTGGCCGCACATCGTATGCTCGCCCGAGCGCGTCCAAGACCCTACCCGTCAGGTTCGCGTCTATGTGCGCATTCGAAGCAAACCGTACTGTGACGATGAGAGGGTCATCGACCGCAAGCTGTTCGGACGAAAGCGCCTCGTTGGGCTCCCACCGCCTGACATTGAGCCGGGCGATTGCTCCCGCTCTGCTCACCTGCTCGAATTGCCGCTTTGGTTTGCCCGCAAACGGACCTGCAACCGAAATGCCGGCCTGCCGTAGCCTTGCAGCTAACCCGATCAACTCTTGAAACGATCGACCGCTCTCATCGATTAGGCCAAGCTTGGGCCGCTCCGCCGCGGGCTCCTCAATTAACATCGCCAGCCGCTCTACGCCCGCCGCCCAGCCAACACCGGGGGTCGGCGCACCGCCCAAGCTTTCGATTAGCCCGTCGTAGCGCCCACCGCCCAGCACTGTCCCTTGCGAGCCGAGCCGATCGGTGACGAATTCGAACGCGGTGTGGCGGTAGTAATCCAGTCCGCGCACCAAACGCGGGTTGCGGGTCCACGCCACCCCCGCGGCATCCAGCCCCGCGGTGACTGCGTCGAAGAACGCCCGCGCTTCCGGCGTAAGATACGCATCGATGTCCGGCGCGCTGTCGGCCACCGGCCGGTCTCGCGGATCCTTGGAATCGAGAATACGGAGCGGGTTCTTTTCCAGTCGGCTCTGGCTTTCCTCCGACAGCTCAGCCTGATGCGCCTCGAAATGCGCCACCAGCGCCTCGCGCCAGGCATCGCGCGTTGCCGCATCGCCGAGCGTGTTGAGCTGCAGCGTCACGCCGTCCGCGATCCCGAGTTCGTGGAGCAACTGGTCGGCCATCACCAGCAACTCCACGTCAGCCGCCGGCTCGGCCGCGCCGATCACCTCCGCGTCAATCTGGTGGAACTGGCGGAAGCGCCCCTTTTGTGGCCGCTCATAGCGGAACACCGGCCCGGATGAGGCGAGCTTCATCGGCGCGTGCTGCTGCCAACCCTCGGTGAGGAAGGCGCGCGCGATCCCCGCGGTGAACTCGGGGCGCAAAGTGATGGAATCGCCGCCGCGATCTTGAAAGGTGTACATCTCCTTGGACACCACGTCGGTGGTCTCGCCGATCGAGCGAGCGAACACTTCCGTCGCCTCGAACACCGGCACGTCGACGCGCCCGAAGCAATACAGCGTGCGCACGCGCTCGAAGGTGGCAAGCACATGGGCGAAGCGCCGCTGCTCGTCGCCGATGATGTCTTGGGTGCCGCGGATGCGCCGCGGAGTTTCGATACGGGCCATGATGGCGGGCGATCTAGGCGAGCCGGGCGCGAATCGCTAGCACCCGCTGGCGCGCAAGGGGAAAGTGACCATGAAGGGATTGGGACACCACGTCGCGCCGCCGCGCTTCGTTCTATTCGTACTGGTGCTGGCGGCGGGCCTCATCGTCCTGATCCCGATGCTGGGGCTGGGCCGCGGCACCATGGCCGCGTTCGATATCGCAGCGTCGGTGTTCCTGATTGCGGTGACCACGCTGCTGCGGCGCGGAGAGGCAGGACAGATGCGGCACGCGGCCAAGGCCAACGATGCCAACCGCACGGTGCTGCTCGGCCTCACCGGCGTCACCATGATCGTCATCCTGGTTGCGGTGGCGGGCGAGCTGAAGGGAAAGAACGACTGGGTTGCGGTGGCCCTGGCGATCGCCACGCTGGTGCTCGCCTGGCTGTTCTCGAACATGGTCTACGCGCTGCACTACGCGCACCTCTTCTATTCACCCGACAATGACAGCGACGGCGATGCCGCAGGGCTGAGCTTCCCCAAGTGCGACGAGCCCGATTATTGGGACTTCATCTACTTCAGCTTCACGCTGGGCATGACATTTCAGACGTCCGACGTGGACATCGAGACCCGTCAATTGCGGCGGGTCGCGATCGGCCAGTGCCTCGCCGCATTCGTGTTCAACCTCGGCGTATTGGCGTTCAGCATCAACGTGCTCGGCGGCGGCTCGGGAAGTGGCGGGTAAGGGGCTGGACGGCTGACCTTTCGCCCGCGTAAGCAATCGCTTTCCCGCCCGCACCGACAACAGGGGTTGCCATGATCCGTCCGCTTGCCGTCGCCAGTCTGCTCGCCTCCGTCGCCGCGCCCGCACTCGCGCAAGTTCCCGCGGGCAACACGGCGCCGCAGCCGGTGCCCTATGTGGACACGATCCCAGCGCCGCGCGACACGCCCTATCCCGGCACGCTGACACTCGATGTCGATGCGACCAACACCGATCAAGGCATCTTCACCGCGCACGAGACGATCCCCGTCGCACGCGGCGGCCACATGGTGCTGCTCTACCCGAAGTGGCTGCCCGGCAACCACTCGCCGACCGGCCAGCTCGACAAGCTCGCCGGGCTGCACATCCGCAGCGGCGGCCGCGAGCTGCCGTGGACGCGCGATCCCGTCGACGTCTACGCCTTCCACATCGACGTGCCGGAGGGCGCCAAGCGGCTCGACATCGACCTGCAGTTCATCTCGGCGACCGCGGCGAACCAGGGCGCGATCGTGATGACGCCCAACATGCTGCGCGTGCAGTGGAACTCGATGAGCCTCTACCCGGCAGGCTATTTCACCCGCCAGATCCCGATCCTGGCGACCGTCAAGTATCCGGCCGGCTTCACCGCCTACGCCGGCCTGCCCTCCACTAGCGCCGGCTCGACCTACAGCTATCAGAAGACCAACTACGAGATCCTGGTCGATTCGCCGACGCTGGCCGGCCGCTATGCCAAGTCGTGGCAGCTCTCCCCGCGCGTCTGGCTCGACACCGTTGCCGACACGCCCGACCAGCTCGCCGCCACCCCGGAGCAGCTCAACGCACACAAGCGCCTCGTAGAGCAGGCGGTCAGGACCTTCGGCGCCCAGCATTACGACAATTACCATTTCCTGTTCTCGATCTCCGATCAGATCGGCGGCATCGGGCTGGAGCATCACAGGAGTTCGGAGGACGGCGTCCGCCCGGGTTACTTCACCGAGTGGGAGACCAGCGTCGGGTCGCGCAACCTGCTGCCGCACGAATACAGCCATAGCTGGGACGGCAAGTTCCGACGCGGCGCGGACCTGTGGACCCCCAATTTCGACGTGCCGATGCGGGATTCGCTGCTGTGGGTGTACGAAGGGCAGACGCAGTTCTGGGGCTACGTCCTCCAGGCGCGATCGGGCCTCGTCTCCAAGCAGGATACGCTCGATTCTTACGCCGCGATCGCCGGCAATTACGACCTCGCGCCCGCGCGCCAGTGGCGCAACCTGCTCGACACCACCAACGATCCGGTCATCTCGCAGCGCCGGCCCAAGGGCTGGGTCAGCTGGCAGCGCAGCGAGGATTATTACAACGAGGGCCTGATGGTGTGGATGGAGGTCGACGCAATGCTCCGTCAGCAGTCGCACGGCACCAAGTCCATCGACGATTTCGCCCGCGCGTTCTTCGGCGTGCGCGATGGCGACTGGGGCGAACTGACCTATACCTTCGAGGATGTCGCCAACACGCTCAACACGATCCAGCCCTATGACTGGGCCGGGTTCCTCCACCAGCGGCTGACGGAAACGGGCAAGCCCGCGCCGGTCAACGGTTTCGCGATGAACGGCTACAAGCTGGTCTACACCGATACGCCAACCAATGTCTTCAAGCAGGCGGAAAAGAACCGCGGCACCGACGTCAGCTATTCGATCGGGCTCGTCGTCAAGGACGGCGACATCACGCAGACGATCTGGAACAGCCCCGCGTTCAAGGCTGGGCTCGCGGTCGGCGACAGCATCGTGGGCGTCAACGGGCAGCAATTCAGCGGCGACCGGCTGAAGCAGGCGATCGTCGCCGCCAAGGGCACGCGCGAGCCGATCCACCTCGTGGTCAAATCTGACACACGCGTGCGCGCGGTCGATCTCGACTATCATGGCGGCGCCCGCTACCCGCGCCTCCAGAAGGTCGGCACCGGCGAAAGCGGTCTCGATCGCCTGCTCGCGCCGCGCTGAGCAAGGCAACCGCCAGAAAAGGACGCCCATGCGTATCGACCTGATCCCCGTCGGCAAGAACCCGCCCGAAGATCTCAACGTCATCATCGAGGTGCCGACGGGGGGCGAGCCCGTGAAGTACGAGTTCGACAAGGCCTCCGGCGCGCTGTTCGTGGATCGCATCCTGCACACGCCGATGCGCTACCCCGCAAACTACGGCTTCGTGCCGCACACGCTGTCGCCGGACGGCGATCCGCTCGACGCGCTGGTGATCTCGCGATCGCCGTTCATCCCGGGCTGTGTGGTGCGGGCACGGCCGATCGCGGTGCTAAACCTGGAAGACGAGGCCGGCGGCGACGAGAAGCTGGTCTGCGTACCGGTGGACTCGGTGTTCCCCTACTATTCCAACGTCGGCGGCCGCGCCGATGTGCCGGAGATCGTGTTCGAGCAGATCGAGCACTTCTTCACCCACTACAAGGACCTCGAAAAGAAGAAGTGGGTCCGGGTCGGCAAGTGGGGCGACGCGGCCGAGGCCAAGCGCATCACGCTGGAGGCGATCGAGCGCTACAATGGCGCCAAGGCCGAGGGCGACCCCGCTCCCGGCGAGAACGCCCAGGCCTGACGCCTACCGGCCGGCCAACCGGGTCAGCGCGTCGCCGCTGACCCGCTGGACGGTCCAATCCTCCTGACCTACCGCGCCCATTGCGCGGTAGAAGGCGATGGCGTCGGCGTTCCAATCGAGCACCGACCATTCGAATCGCGCGCAGCCGCGGTCGACGGCGATGCCGGCGAGATGACGCAGCAGCGCAGCGCCCGCACCACGGCCGCGCGCCTCGGGCGTGACGTAGAGGTCCTCCAGGTACAGCCCGCGCTTCCCGGTCCAGGTCGAGAAGTTGTGAAAGAACAACGCAAAGCCGACGGGCGCGCCGTCGAGCTCGGCCAGCACCGCCTGCGCCGCCGGGTTCGCCCCGAACAGCGCTTCGGCCAGCATCGGCTCGGTCGCGAGCACCGCATCGGGCTCCCGCTCGAAGGCAGCGAGCTCGCGCACGAAGCGCAGGATCGTGGGCACGTCGGCCGGCAACGCTGGGCGTATCATGCGGCGGCCTCCGTGGCGGGCCGGCCACGCACCGCGAACAGGCAGCCCGCGATGATCAGCACTGCGCCCGCCACCGTCCAGCCGGCGACATGCTCGCCGAACACCAGCCATCCGAACAGCGCCGACCAGACGAACGCGGTGTACTCGGTCACCGCCACCACCTGCGCCTCTGCGCGGGCATAGGCCCAGGCGATCAGGATCGTGGACACCGTGCCGAGCGTCGCCGCGCCCGCAATCGGCAGCAACTGAGCGCGGGCCGGCCAGCCGCCAAGCCATGGCGCGACCGGGAGCATCGCGAGCGCGATCACCAGGGTGGTGAACAGCGCCACCTCCAGCGGGTCGGCGACCTGCGCCTGCCGCCGCAGCAGCACCAGGCTCCCGGCATACAGGATCGAGGCGAGGACGCACGCGAGGGTGCCGAGCACCGCCGCGGAGGACGCGCGCGCCTGCACCTCACCCGCCGCGATGGCGAGCACGCCCAGGCAGGCGACGGCAGATCCGCCCATCGCCGCCCGCCGCACCCGCTCACCCAGGAAGGCGGCGGCGAGGAAGATCGCGAGCAGGGGCGCGAGAAACGTAAGCGCCACGCCCTTGGCCATCGGCACGCGGACGAGCCCCCAAAAGAACAGCAGCACCGAAGCACCGGCCGTTAGCCCCCGCAGCAGGTGAAGGAGCAGCGCCGCGCTGCCGGGCCACCGCCGCTTGCCGAGCACGAACGGCACGCCCGTCAGCACCACGCCCGCCACCGCCCGCCACAGCACGGCTGCATAGGCGCCGCTCGCGATCGACAGACCCTTCATGATCGCATCCATGCCAGAATACACGGCGATGCCGAGCGCGGCGGCGGCGAAGGGAAACACGGGCGAACGAACGGGCACGTCCGGCGCGGTAGCCGCTGCTGCTACCGCCGGCAAACGCCGACAGCGACGCGATCAGACGTAGGAGACGCTGCTCTTGCCGCGGCGGTACCGTAGCGCTCCACCGATCAAGCCGACGCCCAGCAGCATCATCGCCCAGGTGACAGGCTCGGGCACGGAGGACACGCCACCCGCAGCGCCGACCGTGATCGTCTGCGGGTTGAGCGCGCCATACGCGCTGCCGACCAGGAAGGCCCCCGCCGAATAGGTGAAGTTCGATGCGGAGAAGGCTGTGCTAAGCGATATCGGGAACGCAGCGCCGTACATCGCTTCGGCCAGGGCGGATTCGGTGCCGTTCACGGAGCCACCCACGCTGGCCCAGTACGCATCCTTGCCCGAGTAAAAATCGGCTGCCCAATTGCCCGCGATGCTGACGGTGTGGCCGTTGATCGTCAGCGTCGTCGCGAGCGACGGATCGGCGTAGGGACGGAAAGGATCGGGGCTCCAGGCATGAGGGCCGCCGAACACCGAGTCGTAATTGTCGCCGGTGGTCCGCAGCCCCAGCGTCGGGTCGAACACATAGTGCGCCGTGTAGCTCAACCCGCCAAGCTCGCCGCCCGCCGCCCCGAACAGCCCGCTGCCGTCGAAGCCGCTCACCACCGTGCCGGAGATGTCGATCACCATCGGCGCGGCCATGGCGGGCGTCGCCGCCGCGAGCGCCAGACCCAGGGCGCTGCCCGCCATCAACACCTTGCGGCCGAAGCCCGCGTTCCGCTTGATCATGGTTGCTCCCGGCAGTCGATTTTCGCGGATCTTAGGCGTGCCGATTGGCCGGAACCATGCGCTCGCAGTTCCGGAATATCCCGGAACGGGACGACGGCGGATGGCACGCAACGTGGACGGGGACGCCTGATCGCCCGAGCCCAAGAGGGCCCGCGTGCCCGTAGTTGGTGGTTCGCGGCTTTAGCGCCCCTCGCTGGACGGGAGGGGTCGGGGGTGGGTAGACGCCCGCGCGGCCGCGGCAAGGATCAACTCCACAACGCCTGCAAGGTTGTCACGCACGTAGCTGTTCCAGTAGCGTAGCACCGTCCAGCCATGGCGTTCGAGGTGCGTAGTTCGGAGCGCGTCCCCCCGGGCCTGAATCGCATGATGTCCACCATCGCGCTCCACCGCGACGCGGGCAGATCGACAGGCGAGATCGACGATGTAGCAATCCACGACGAGTTGGCGCGTGAAGCGCGGCCGGTACTCAAGCAGCGCCGCCCAGAGCATCCGCTCTTCCGGCGTCGCGTCCCGCCAAAGCCGGCGCGCGTTGACGGTCAACTCTGGTGGGATGCGCTGCACCGCCGCTCCATAACAGGCGTTCCGCGTGACTGCCCCCACTCCTAGCCCCTCCTTTCCAGCGAGGGGAGGCGACTGCAGCTATTGGGCGTCAGCGGATGTTTGCACCAACCGTGGACCTGGGCCGAGTGAAACCTTCACTGCTCGTACGAAGTGCGGGCGAACATCTGGCAGGACGTTGCGGGCCGCTCGACGGCCGCCATCGGGCCAGGTTTGGACCCGCCCAGCCTAGGCAGCAGCGCTACTCCGCCGCCACTGCAACCGCGTCGGCCGCCTCGATCTCGGCTGCCTTGGCCTCGACCAGCCGGACGATGTGCTCGATCATCCCTTCGTCCTGGACATGGTGGTCGGTCACGCCCGAGAGGTAGACCATGTGGCGGCCGTTGCCGCCGCCGGTGACGCCGATGTCGGTCTCGCGCGCTTCGCCGGGGCCATTGACGACGCAGCCGAGCACCGACAGGCTCATGGGCGTGCGGATGTGCTGGAGTCGCTCCTCCAGCGCCTGGACGGTGCGGATGACGTCGAAGCCCTGACGGGCGCAGGAGGGACAGGAGACGACGCGGACGCCGCGGTTGCGGATGCCCAGCGCCTTCAGGATCTCGAAGCCGACGCGCACCTCGTCCTCCGGCTCGGCGGAGAGCGACACGCGGATGGTGTCGCCGATGCCGTACCAGAGCAGCGAGCCGATCCCGATCGAGCTTTTCACCGTGCCGCCGACAAAGCCGCCCGCCTCGGTAATGCCTAGGTGAAGCGGGCAGTCCACCGCCTCGGCGAGCTGCTGATAGGCGGCGACCGCGAGGAACAGGTCCGATGCCTTCACCGCGACCTTGTATTCGTGGAAGTCGTGGTCCTGAAGGATCTTGATGTGGTCGAGCGCCGACTCGACCAGCGCGTCGGGGCATGGCTCGCCATATTTCTCGAGCAGGTCGCGCTCGAGGCTGCCGGCGTTGACGCCGATGCGGATCGCGCAGCCATTGGCCTTGGCGGCATTGACCACTTCGCGGACGCGGTCGGACGAGCCGATATTGCCGGGGTTGATGCGCAGGCAGGCGGCGCCGGCGTCGGCGGCTTCCAGCGCGCGCTTGTAGTGGAAATGGATGTCGGCGACGATCGGCACGCGCGAGGCGCGGACGATCTGCTTTAGGGCCGCGGTGCTCTCGACATCGGGGCATGAGACGCGGATGATGTCGACGCCCGCATCCTCGCAGCGGCGGATCTGGTCAATCGTCGCGCGCGCGTCGGAGGTCGGCGTGTTGGTCATGGTCTGGACGGTGACGGGTGCGTCGCCGCCAACGGGAACGTTGCCGACCATGATCTGGCGGCTCTGACGGCGGACGATGTCGCGCCACGGACGTAGTGACATGCCGCTGCTTATACCAATTCCGGCGCGGCGACGCCAGCGTTGCGACAGCGACATACTGTCGCATGGCTTGCCCGTTAACTCGGGGCCACCCATAGGAGGTGGTGATGGACAGGCATTACGGGTTGGACTGGCTCAGGATCGGTGCGTTCGCGCTGCTGATCTTCTACCATGTCGGCATGGTGTTCGTGCCCTGGGCGTACCATGTGAAGCTGCCGGGGCCGGACTGGGCCACCGTGCCGATGCTGGCCACCAATCCGTGGCGATTGTCGTTGCTGTTCGTGGTGTCGGGTTACGCGAGCCGGGCGCTGCTCACCCGCTCGCCGGCGCTGGGGGCTTTCGCCCGGAGCCGGTCGGCGCGGTTGCTGATCCCGCTGGCGTTCGGGATGGCGGTGGTGGTGCCGCCGCAGCCTTGGGCCGAGCTGGCGAGCAAGTTCGGCTATGCGGGCAGTTATTGGACGTTCTGGACGCACGACTATTTCATCTTCTCCAGCCTGCACGGCGTGCCGATGCCGACCTGGAACCACCTGTGGTTCGTGGCGTACCTGTGGGCCTACACCATGGCGCTCGCGCTCGCGCTGGCAGCGGTTCCTGCCCGTGTTCGCGATGCCGGGCAGCGCGGGTTCGACCGGCTGTTCGGCGGACCGGCGGTGCTGGTGCTGCCGCTCGCCTGGCTCTTGGTTGTCGATCTGTGGCTGTTCCCCGGCGGGCAAGAGACTCACGGGCTTTTCGATGACGGCCTGGCGCACGCGACCTATCTTCCCGCCTTCCTGTTCGGGTTCGGCCTTGCCGCAGCCCCAGGCGTCCTCGCGGCGCTGGTACGGTGGTGGAAGCCGATGGCGGCGCTGGCGGTGCTGAGCTACGCCGTCGCCGCGGGTATCGAGTGGCACTGGCCAGGCGATGCGATCCCGCCCTACCCCGTGGGGCACATCTTCAGTGCGGCGCGCGCCGTGCAGGGGTGGAGTTCGATCGCCGCGCTGATCGGCTTTGTCGACCGCCACTGGAACCATGACCATCGCTGGCGGCAGATGCTGACGGAGGCGGTGTTCCCCTTTTACCTGATCCACCAGACGATCATCGTCGTGGTGGCGTGGCTGTTAACCCCGGCTGGCCTGGGCGCGGGCGCAAACTTCGCGATCCTGGTGGCGGCGACGGTGGCGGGGTGCTGGGCGTTCTACCTGATCGGGCGGTCGATCGCGCCGCTCAGGCCGTTGATCGGGCTGAGGGCGCGCGCGCGGGTCCGGCCCGTGTCTCCCGATCCGGCGGTGGCCTGAGCGATGGCGGCGCGGTGGAGCCTGGTGGTGCACGGCGGCTCCGGCCAGATGCGGCGGGCGAGCACGGCGCCCGAGGTGGATCTGGGTGTGCGCGACGCGCTGGGCCGAGCGCTCGACGCAGGCGCCGCGGTGCTGGCGGGCGGCGGCGCTGCGCTCGATGCGGTCGAAGCCGCGGTGCGCGTGCTGGAAGACGATCCGCACTTCAACGCCGGGCGCGGGGCGGCGCTGGCGCTCAACGGCGCCGTGGAGCTCGATGCGGCGATCATGAATGGGCGGGACCGGTCGGCCGGCGCGGTGGCGGGCGTCACGCGCACCCGCAACCCGGTCAGCCTAGCCCGCGCGGTGATGGAGCGCAGCCCGCATGTGCTGCTCGCCGGCGCTGGGGCGGACGCCTTCGCGGCCGAGCAGGGAATGGAGGCGGCGGACCCGGCGTGGCTCGCAATCCCCGAGCGCCGCCGCCAGCTCGAGGAGATGCTGGCGAGCGACGCGGGCGCGTTCGATGTCGGCATGAAGTTCGGCACGGTCGGCGCGGCAGCGTGCGATCCGGGCGGGCATCTTGCCGCCGCGACCTCGACCGGTGGCGTCACCGGCAAGCGTCCTGGCCGGATCGGCGACTCGCCCGTGATCGGCGCTGGAACGTGGGCCGAGGACGGCGCGTGCGCGATCTCGTGCACGGGCGCGGGCGAGTTCTTTCTACGCGCCGGCGCAGCGCACGCGATCGCGGCGCGCGTCCGTCACCTCGGTGAAGGCATCGAGGCGGCAACTGCGGCGGTGCTCGACGACATCCGCGCGATGGGCGGCACCGGCGGGGTCATCGTCGCCGCGCCGGACGGCGAGCTCGCATGGCGCTTCACCACGCCAGGCATGTACCGTGGCCGCGTTACCTCGGCCGGGGAACGGGTGGTGGCGCTGTACGGCGACGAGTGAGGCGCTCGCCGTCGTTGTTCTGTCGCCGAGCGCGGCGTAGAGCCGCGCCATGACGCCCCCACGCTTTCTCGCCGCGCTGCTGGCGCTGTTCCTCGCCTCCCCCGCTTCGGCTTATTGGGAGTTCGGCCACCAGACGATTGCGCAGATCGCCTACGCCAATGTGGAGCCGCAGACGCGCGCCGCGATCCGCCGCATCCTGGCTACCTCGCCGCTGCTGGGGACGCCCGAATGCCCGGCGACCACGATCGAAGGCGCGAGCACCTGGGCTGACTGCATAAAACCGCTCAAGGATGCGGGCGGCCAGTCACGATTCGGCTATGCCTACAACTGGCACTTCCAGGACGTGAACGTCTGCCAGCCTTTCACGCTCGAGGAGGCGTGCAAGGATGGCAATTGCGTGTCGGCGCAGATCAGCCGCGACGTGGCGCTGCTTAAGGACCGGCGGACCAGCCCCAAGGAACGCGTGCAGGCGCTCGCCTTCCTGATCCACTTCGTGGGCGATCTCCACCAGCCGCTCCATGCCGGCGAGAAGGGCGACAAGGGCGGCAACGACGTGGCGGCGAGTTACGGTGTCTACAGTCCACGGCGCTTCAACCTCCATTCGATCTGGGACGGCACGCTGGCAGAGCGCGCGATCACCACGGGACCGTCGCTGGTGCGCCGCTACCCCGCCGCCGAAAGGGCGCGGATCGCGGCTGGCACCCTCAACGACTGGAGCCGCGAATCGTGGAAGGTCGCCCATGACGTGGTCTACGCGAGCGCTCTCCACGGGGACCCGTGCGCACCCTCGCCTGCGCATGTGACGCTGACCGATACGGATATTGCCGCATTGGTGCCCGCCGCGCGGCTGGAGGTGGAGCGTGGCGGCCTGCGGCTTGCCAAGCTGCTCGACCAGGCGCTCGGCTGAGCGGCCGCGACCCCGCCGAAGCGACCGGCGCTTCGGCGGAGTGTCAGGTCAGCCCAGCACCACCGTTACCGCGCGGCGGTTCTGCGCCCAGCTCGCCTCGTCGCTGCCGAGCGCGACCGGGCGTTCCTTGCCGTAGCTGATGGTGCGGATGCGGCCCGCATCGACGCCGCGCGCGACCAGATAGTTCTTGGCCGCGTTCGCGCGGCGGTCGCCGAGCGCCAGATTGTACTCGCGGGTGCCGCGCTCGTCGCAATGGCCCTCGATCGTGACGCGCACGTTGGGGAAGCGCGCCAGCCACTCGACCTGGCTGTCGAGGATCGCGCGGGCGGTGGGATCGATGTCGTACTGGTCGAGGCCGAAGTTGATGGTGTTGGACTGCACCGAGCGGACGAAGTCGGCGTTGGAGCCCGGCGTCGCGGCACCGCCAGTGCCGCCTTGCCCATATCCGGCGCCCTCGGCACCTTCGCCTACCGACGGCGCGACGCCGGGTGCGGGCGGCAGCGTTTCGGGCCGCTTCTTGGAGCAGCCGGCGAGCGCGACGAGCGCGGTCGCGGCCAGCAGTACGGTGGTGGTCTTCATTGGTCTCACTCCCAGTCGTGGTTCCCCGTTCGATGCCCCCATCAACGTAGCTATGGCCTGAGCGGTCCCCAGGCGGGGTCCGACCCGTCGAGCGGCGTCGGGATCTTGCGCTCGACGTTGCCGGTGAGGTCAACCATCCACAGGTCCGCCTTGCCGGATGAGCCGCGGCCGGAGCGGTAAAAGGTGATCACGCGGCCGTTCGGGGACCAGCTCGGCCCTTCGTCTTGCCACTCGTTGGTAAGCAGCTTTTCGCCCGACCCGGAGGGCGACATGATGCCGATGCGGAACGATCCAGCGATTCGGGTAAAGGCGATCAGGTCCCCGCGCGGGCTCCACACCGGGGTGGCGTAGCGGCCGCCGCCAAAGCTGATCCGCTGCTGGTTGGAGCCGTCCGCGTTCATGACGTAGATCTGCTGCCCGCCCGAGCGGTCGCTTTCGAAGACGATGCGGCTGCCGTCGGGCGAATAGCTGCCGCCGGTATCGATACCGGGCGAGTTGGTGAGCCGCTGGGGCGTGCCGCCTTGCGAGGAGACGCGGTAGATATCGGTGTTGCCCGCCGTCGCCATGGAGAACAGGATGGAACGGCCGTCGGGCGAGAAGCGCGGCGCGAAGGTGAGACTGGCGTTGCTGACCACCCGCCGCGGGTGCCCGGAGCCGAGGTCGTAAACATAGATCGACGGTTGGTTGCCCTCGTAGCTCATGTAAACGATCGACTGCTGGTTCGGCGCGAACCGGGGCGTCAGCACGATCGACTGGCCGTTGGTCAGGAAGCGGTGGTTGGCGCCGTCTTGGTCCATGATCGCAAGCCGCTTGATGCGGTGCGCCTTGGGTCCCGTTTCGGAGACATAGACGACGCGGCTATCGAAATACGGCCCCTCGCCGGTCAGCCGGGAGTAGATCGAATCGGCGCATTTGTGCGCCGCGCGCCGCCATTCGGAGGGCTGCACAACGAAGCCCTGCCGTGCCAGCTCGTTCCGTGCGGTGACGTCGTAGAGGTAGCAGCCGACGGTCAGCGAGCCGTCGCCATTGGCGCGGACATAGCCTTGCACCAGCGACTGGGCACCGGTGCCGCCCCAATAGTCAAACGCGGGCGCCGTCACCTCGGGCACCGACACGGTGCGCAGCTGTGCGGGCGGGAGCGGCGTGAACAGGCCGGAGTTGCGCAGGTCGCCCGCGACGATCTCCGACAGCTGGCGGCCGAGGACGTCAGTCGAACCGGCCGCCGTCTGGACTACCGCGGCGGTGGGCATGGTCGGGATCGCGATGGGCATCGGCGCAGAGACGCCGCCTTCGACGTCCACCACCAGCCCGCCGGCCTGGTCCCCACCGGCCGCCTGTCCTGCGGACTGGGCCGAGGGCGGCGTCTGCTGGGAGCTGGCGCTTGCGCCCAACAGAAGCAGCGCGGGCGCGAGAAGAAGAGCGGCTTTGGTCATGGTCATCCCGGAAGCTTGTAGCGGAGGCTGAAGTTGCTCCACCCATTCTGAACGTCATACAACTCGTCGGGCAGCCCCTTCAGCGGCGAGCAGCCGACAAAGGTGGCGACGGCGAGATCGTCGACCCGGTCGACGTAGCGGCGGTTGTCGTCGTCCACCCCGGCGTGGCCGATCACGCGCGGCCGCGATGCGAGGCTGCCGTCGCGGTTCAAGCGCAGGTTGATGGTCACCTGGATGCGCTCGGCGCCCGGACCCGGCGTCACCTGGCGGTTGGCGCAGGGCTGGACCTGGCGCTTGATCGCCGAGCCGATATTGGCTGCCTGCTGCGGGCCCATCTTCGCGGCCGGTGCCGCGCTGGCCACGTTGCTCTTGCTGGGCTGATCGGTGAGGCCCTTGAGGAAGTCGTTGCCGAGGTGCCCGCCGCGTGGGCGCGGCGCCTGTGCGGTGGCGCTGTTGCCCGTCCCCCGCGCGGCCGTGGCGGGCTTGGCCGCGCTCGCCGCGGGGCGAGTCGCCGCTGGCTTGCCGGCGCCGGCGGTGGCCGGCTTCGCGACGGGTTTGGCCGGTGCGGGCTTGGCGGGTGCGGCCTTGGCCGGCGCCGGTTTGGCAGGCGCAGGCTTGGCCGGTGCGGGCTTCGCGGCAGGCGCGGGACGGGGCGGCTGCGGCTTGGGTCGGGGCACCGGCTTGGGCGCCGGCTTCGGCTCGACCTTGGGTTGCGGCTTCGGCTCGGGCTTGGGGGCCGGCTTCGGCGGGGCCGGTTGCGGCTTGGGTGGCGCCGGCTGCGGCTTAGGCGGTGCGGGTGCGGGAGGAGCTGGCGCGGGCTCCGGCTGCGGCTCGGGGGATGCCTCCACCGGTTCGGGCGCAGCGGCGTCTTCGGGCGCGCCGACATCGGGAGCGACGGACTGCGCGGCTTCGGCGGGGTTGGGCGCGCTCGACTCGACCGCGACCTCGGGCACCAGGCTGACGTCGATCGGCTGCTGGCTAAGCTTGAGCGGGTTGGGCGTGGCGAGAAAGCCGACCGACAGCAGCCCGAAGAGCACGACATGCCCCGCGGCGGCTACGCCCAGCCCGACCTTCTCCGTGCGATCCATCAGCGCTGGTCGCCCCCGGCTTGGCCGGTGCCGCCTTCCACCGTCACCAGCGCAACGCGATTAAGGCCGGCGCGGTTGAGCTCGCCCATCACTCTCATGACGCGGCCGTAATTCTGCGCCTTGTCGGCGCGCAGGTAGATTTGAGGCGGCTGACCACCTGGAGGCGTTTTGGCGGCGATTGCCTCGAGCTTGCCGGGCAGGTCCGAATCGCCGATCTCGTCCTTGTCTAGGAACAGCCGGCCCTGCTCGTCGATCGAGATCTGCACCGGCTCCTTGTCCTGGTCGAGCGCTTTGGCGCGACTGTCGGGCAGGTTCACCGGCACGCCGGCCGTCAGCAGCGGCGCGGTGACCATGAAGATGATCAGCAGCACCAGCATGACGTCGACCAGCGGCGTCACGTTGATCTCCGCCATCGGCGCGCGGCGGCCGCGCCCCGACCGCGAAGGCAGGTTCATCGCCACTAGCGGGATCCGTCGAGCTGGCGCGACAGCGTTGCATGGAAGCTGTCGGCGAAGCGGTTGAGGCTCGCCTCGACCCGGTTGATGCCATGGCTGAAGCGGTTGTATGCGATCACCGCCGGGATTGCCGCAAACAGGCCGATGGCCGTGGCGAACAGCGCCTCGGCGATCCCGGGCGCGACGACGGCGAGCGAGGAGTTCTGCGCGCTGGCGATACCGGTGAAGCTCCTCATGATCCCCCACACCGTCCCGAACAGGCCAACGAACGGCGACACCGAGCCGATCGTCGCGAGGATGTTGAGCCGGTCGGACAGTTGATCGATCTCGTTCGCGGCGGTGGCGCCCATCACCGTCGCCAGCCGCTCGCGCGTGCCGGACTTGTCGATGCCGCCGCCGGCCGTGGAGCGCCGCCATTCCGCGACGCCGGCGGCGAGCACCTTGGCGGACGGCAACGGATTGTCGGTCTCGCGCTTGTGAAAGGCGTCAATGTCCTCCGCCTTCCAGAAATCGCCTTCGAACTTCGCCATGCCGCGGCGGGTGCGGCGAATCTTCAGCCACATCGAGATGATGATCGCCCAGCTCAGCAGGCTGGCGAGCAGCAAGCCGGCCATGACCACCTTCACTACCCAGTCGGCCTGGAGGAACAGCGCCACCGGCGACAGCGTCGCGGCGTCCATGTTAAAGACCGGATTCATGGCTGGTGCGATTCCCCTTGGGCAAGCAGGCTCTTGTAGATGTCGACCCAGGCACGCGGCTGGCGCCTGGGGCGGCCGTCCGGCGCGACAAGCGCCGCCACCACCTCGGCGTCGGCCAGCAAGACCTCGCCCCGCATGACCCGTTGATGAATGTGGACGCTCGCCGCCTTCACCTGCGTCAGGCCCGAGACGACCAGCAGTGCGTCGTCGAGCTTCGCGGGCGCCGCGTAGCGGATCGCGAGGCTGGCGACCGCATAGGTCCCCTCCCCCGCTTCGATTCCGGCGCGCTGGTCGATACCTGCGAGGCGCAGCATGTCGGACCGGGCGCGCTCCATGTAGCGCAGATAATTGGCGTGGTAGACGACGCCCGAGAGATCGGTGTCCTCGAAATAGACGCGCACCGGGAATCGGTGCTCCTGCCGATCGAAGCGTCCTTCGACCGGCTGGTCGAGGCCGGCCTGAGTCATGGGCTCAGCTGTTAACCTAACCCCACTCGCGGGGGAACCCTCCGCCGATGTGCGATAGAAGAGTTAACCGCCGCTGGGCAATTCGGCGGGCAACCTGCTCAGGTCCAGCTCGAGCCGCGGCGCCGCACCGGGCGACGGCGCCTGAGGCGCCGAGGCGGCCGGCGTGCTTGCCGAAACGGCAATCACCGTCCGCGCGACGGACGCCATGCGCCAGGCGTCGTAGGCGCGGTAGAAGTCGGCAAAGGGGCGATCCAGCCGCCCGAGTTCAGCCGTCGCTACCGCGCCGAGGCCGCCGACCGGCACCGCCGCCGTGGTGGCGGTCACCTCGACAGCGGCGGCGCAGAACGCGGCACGCGCAGGCGTCTGCGAGAAGAAGTTGTAGAGCCGCGTCATCGCGTCGTCATAGCGGTCCTGCCACCCGGCATCGCCCGTGCTGCGGTATTCGGCCGAATAGCGCGCTTCCGCCGCCTTGAGTTCGGCACGGTGAGTCGCCAGCAGCGCATTGTAGCCGGCAGTGATCGACGCGCCCTGCTCGGCCGGGCAGGCGAGCGCTGCGACGTTGAGGCCAGAGCGCAGGTGCCACACCGCGGCGGCCACGCTGACATGCTGGTTGTGGGTGGGATAGCTGCCGTCGGGCAATGCGGCCGGAACCAGCATGCCGGGTGAGGCGCCGGCGGGCAGCACCGGCGCAGGAGCCGGGAGCGGGACGGCCGCGACGGTGACCGGAGCCGGCGCCGGCCTCGAGGCGCAACCGGACACCAGCAGAGCCGCCACGCTTATCCATGAACGCTTCATCATCCGACGGCTCTCCTGCGCCGGCGAGGACACAGGAGTCGCCGGTTCAGGTTAAGATCGCGTTAGCCCTTAGGGCTGGGGCCCGAACGCCGGCGTCGCCGGAACCGACACGCTGGCGATCAGGACAGGCGCGGCAGGCTCGGTCGTCGGCGTCGGCGACACGCTCGCGGCGACCACCTGAGCGACAGGCGCCGCGGCCGGACCAACCGGCGGGGCCGACGCGGTGGCGATCACCACCGCCGTGTGCCGCGCCTTCCAGGCGGCGAGCGAGGCGCGATAATCATCATAAGAGGCGAAGAAGGCGATGAACGGCGCTTCCAGTCGGGGCAGCGCCGCCGCGGCAAACGCGGGGAAGCTGCTCGGCTCAACGGTGGCCGACTGGCGCAGCACCGCTTCTGCCGCCTCGCAGAAGCCGTCATGCGCGGGCGGCTGCGCGAAGAAATTGTACAGCCGCGTCATGTCGTCATCGTAGCGTGCCTGCCACAGGGTGCCGTGGCGCGCCTTGTAGACGCCTTCGGTGCCCGACGCGGCGGCGGCGAGCGCGGCGGCGTCGGCGCGCAGGATGGTGTTGTAGGCAGCGGTGGTCGCCGCTTCGTTGGGCCCACGGCAGCCGAGCGCGGCGACGTTGAGCGCGACGCGGACGTGCCATGTGGTCTCCTCGGGGCTTAGCCCTCGGTTCAGCGTCTGGTAGCCGGTGGCATCGTGCGCCGGCGGCACGAAGGTTGCCGCCGACCCGGTCGGCGGCAGCGGCGCCGCATCGTCCACTTCTTGCGCCGTCGCGGGCGCGGCCATCGCCAGCGCAGCCGCGAAGAATCCCGCACCAAGTGCTTGTGTCAGCATGATCTTCCCCCCTCTTGCCCATGGGGAAAATCACCCGCCGCGCGATACCAGCGGGTTACGGAAGTTGCCGAACAGGTCGCTAACGCTGTGTTTTCGGCCGTGCGGAATGAATCAACTCGCCGCGCGCGCACATCGCCACGAACCGGTGAGCTTTGTCCCCCGTGTGGCTGCCGGGGCGGTGTGCAGCCGGTAGAGGATCGCGTAGCGATTGGCGGCATCGAGATCCGCGAAGAACGCCGCCGCGCCCGGCACGTCCGCCAGCGCCGCCGCCAGATCATCCGGCACGGTCGCGGTGCTTTGCGGGGCATAGGCGGCATCCCAGCGACCATCGGCCTTGGAGACCTCGATCGCGGCAAGTCCGGCGGCTGTCATACGCCCGGCCGAAACGACCTCAAGAGCGCGCGTACGGTTCTTCTCCGGCCATTTGCTGCGGGGTCCGCGCGGGGTGAAGCGGATCAGAAAGAGACGCGCGTCATAGGGATTGAGCTGGCCGTCCATCCAGCCGTGTGCCAGCGCGACGTCGATCGCTTGGGCCTTGGTGACGGTGGTCTCGCCGGCGCCCGCTTTGGCAATCCTGCACCAGACGCCGCGCGAGTCGGCCGGCTCCGCCGCCATCCACGCGGCCCAACTTGCCGCGTCCGGAAAGACGCGGATCGGCAGGCCCGCGCGCTCCTCGCTCACGCGGCGCGCTTCTCCAGCGCGGCGGCGGCCTCGCGCACCAGCGCCGCGAGGATGGCGGCGATCGGCTCCTCCTTGTCGACCATGCCCACCGACTGGCCGGCCATGACGCTGCCATGCTCGACGTCGCCGTCGATCACCGCCCGGCGCAACGCGCCCGCCCAGTAGTGCTCGATCTGGAGCTGCGCCTCCGCCATCGCGACGCCGCCTTCGTCCAGGCTCTGCGCGACCTCGCGCTGCTTGGCGGTGAACAGCTCGCCCCCCGCGTTCTTCAGCGCGCGCACCGGGATCACCGGCAGGCGGGCGTCGAGCTGGACGCTCGCCACCGCATCACGAGCGGACGCTCGGATGAACGCTTGTTTGAACTTGGGATGGGCGACTGACTCCGTCGCACAGACGAAGCGAGTGCCGAGCTGGACGCCCGCCGCGCCCATGTCGAGATAGCCCGCGATGGCCTCGCCCCGGCCAATGCCGCCGGCAACGAACACGGGGACCTGGTCGGCCAATTCCGGCAGCATTTCCTGCGCGAGAACGCTGGTGGAGACGGGGCCGATATGCCCGCCCGCCTCCATGCCCTCGATCACCAGCGCGTCGACGCCGGAGCGGATCAGCTTCTTCGCCAGCGCCAGCGTCGGCGCGAAGCAGATCAGCTTTGCACCGCTCGCCTTGATCGCCTCGACGCTGCCCTTGGGCGGTAGGCCGCCCGCAAGGACGACGTGACCGACCCCATGCCCGGTACATACTGCGATCAGATCGGACAGCGCCGGGTGCATGGTAATGAGGTTGACGCCGAACGGCTTGCCCGTCAGCGCCTTGGTCGCGGCGATCTCCGCGTCGAGCAATTCGGGCGTCATCGCCCCGCACGCGATCACGCCAAAGCCACCGGCGTTGCTCATTGCGGAGACGAGGTTGCGCTCGCTGACCCACGACATCGCGCCGGCCATGATCGCGACCTCGCTGCCGAGGAACTGCGCGCCCCGGTGCATGCGGCGAGCGAGCCGGCCTTCGCCGGTGGTGGAGCGATCGTTCATGCCGCCTCCTCCGCATCGAGGCCGTAGGCGGTGTGGAGGACGCGCACGGCGAGTTCGGTATAATCCTCCTCGATCAGCACGCTGACCTTGATCTCCGAGGTGGTGATCGCCTGGATGTTGATGCCGCGCGCCCCGAGCGTCGTGAACATCGTCGCCGCGACGCCCGCGTGGCTCCGCATGCCGACGCCGACCACCGACACCTTGGCGACGCGGGTGTCGTGGACCAGCTTGTCGTAGCCGATCGCCTCGCGCGCGCTGTCGAGGATGTCGAGGCAGCGCGGCAGGTCCGCGCCCGGCACGGTGAAGGTGACGTCCGTCGACCCGGTCGAGTGAGCGATGTTCTGGACGATCATGTCGACGTTGATCTGCGCGTCGGCGAGCGGCGCGAAGATCGCGGCCACCGCGCCGGGCTTGTCGGGCACGCTGGTGAGCGTGACCTTGGCTTCGTTCTTGTCGTGCGCGATGCCGGTGATGAGCTGGCGTTCCACGTCCTCGATCTCCTCTTCACTCACGATCATGGTGCCGGGCAGCGTGTCCGCCATCGGCGCGTCGGGGCCGGTGAAGGACGACAACACCTGCACGCGCACCTGCTCCTTCATGGCAAGCCCCACCGACCGCGTCTGCAACACCTTGGCGCCGACGCTGGCGAGCTCCAGCATCTCCTCATAGGTCACCCGCGCAAGCTTGCGCGCGCGGGGGACGATACGCGGGTCGGTGGTGTAGACACCGTCGACGTCGGTGTAGATGTCGCAGCGGTCGGCCTTCACCGCCGCGGCAATCGCCACCGCCGATGTATCGGAACCGCCGCGGCCGAGCGTCGTCACGCGGTTGCTATCCGCGACGCCCTGAAATCCGGGGATCACCGCCACCTCCCCGGCCGCGAGGCTCTCGATCAGCGGCCCTGTTTCGATCTCGCCGATCCGCGCCTTGGCGAAGGCGTCGGAGGTATGGATCGGCAGCTGCCAGCCGAGCCACGACCGCGCCGGCACCCCGATCGCCTGCAGCGCGATGGCGAGGAGGCCGCTTGTCACCTGCTCGCCCGACGATACCACCACGTCATATTCGCGCGGATCGTACAGCGACGACGCCTCGCGGCAGAAGCCGACCAGCCGGTCGGTTTCGCCGGCCATCGCCGAAACCACCACCGCGACCTGGTTGCCCGCCTCCACCTCGCGCCTCACGCGCGCGGCGACCGAACGGATGCGCTCGATGCCGGCCATGGAGGTGCCGCCGAACTTCATCACGATCCGTGCCATCGGGTAAGAGCCGTCCAAACGCCTTGGGGTGAAGGGGCGGCCCTGATAGGGGAGCGGCCATGGAAAGCGCAAGCAGCACCCAAACCCTCACGCCCGCCTCCACCGTCGACCCGCGCGAGGCCGCGCATTTCGGGAAGCTCGCGGCGGACTGGTGGGATCCCAAGGGTTCGTCGGCGATGCTCCACCGGCTCAACCCACCACGGCTCAAGTACATCCGCGAGGCGGTGGACCTGCACTGGGACGGCGACGACCTGAGCTTCACCCCGCTGGCGTGCAGGACGGCGCTCGACGTCGGCTGTGGCGCGGGGCTGCTCGCCGAGCCGCTCGCACGGCTCGGTGCAGCGGTGACCGGGATCGACGCGGCGCCGGAGAACATCATGGTCGCCGAGCGGCACGCGGCGCAAAGCGGCCTTGCCATCGACTATCGGGCCGGCGGCATCGAGGTTGTGGCGGGCGCACGGTTCGACCTCGTCACCGCGATGGAGGTGATCGAGCATGTCGCCGACCGGGAGGCGTTCGTCGCGGGGCTGGCGGGTGCGCTGGCGGACGGTGGGCTGCTGATCCTGTCGACCCCCAACCGCACGCCCGTGTCGCGGCTGGCGATGATCACGGTCGGCGAAGGCGCGGGGCTGATCCCGCGCGGCACGCATGATTGGGGACGGTTCCTCACCCCGCCCGAACTGACGGCGTTGCTGGAAGGCGCCGGGCTGCGCGTCACCGACGTCAAGGGGCTTGGTTGGTCGCCGGCGACCGGCTTCACGCTCGCCGCCTCGACAAGCCTGGATTACCTGCTCACCGCCACCCGCGCGGCCTGACGGGGGTTTGCATTGAGCGAAGAGCGCAGGATCGCCTCGTCGGCCACGCCTGACCGATCGGCCACCATCAGCAACGGTGCCGTTCTGGCGATGCTGCTGCTCGTCACGCTGGCGGCGCGGGCGATCACGTTCGGGAACCCGGTCATCGGGTTCGACGAGCAGTTCTACCTGCTGGTCGGCGACCGCATGCTCCACGGCGCCCTGCCGTTCGTCGACATCTTCGATCGCAAGCCGATCGGCATCTTCCTGGTCTATGCCGGCGCGCGTCTGCTCGGCGGGGACGGTTTTCTCGAATACAAGCTGGTGGCAGCCGCGTTCGTGCTTGTCACCGCGTTCCTCATCTACCGCACGGCCCGACATCGGGCGGGGCCGCTCGGCGCCATCCTCGCTGCGGTCCTCTACATCCTTTGGCTCGATTTCATGGAAGGCGAAGGCGGGCAGACGCCCGTCTTCTACAATCTCGCGGTGCTGGGGGCAGGCGCGCTGCTGCTGGCCGCGGCGCGTTCCCCGGCCGGGCTGGTGTGGCGCGGCTGCGCGGCGTTGCTGCTCGTGGGGCTGGCGCTGCAGGTCAAGTACAGCGTGCTGTTCGAAGGCGTGTTCTTCGGCTGCGCGTTCCTGGTCCTCGCCCGACGCGACCGCCTGCCGTGGCGAATGGTCGCGCTGTTCGGCCTGGCGATGGTGCTGTTGGCGCTGCTGCCGACGGCGCTGACGGCTGCCTATTACTGGCGTGCCGGGCACCTGGACGCGTTCCTGTTCTGCAACTTCTTCTCGATCTTCGGCCAGGGCAAGGGCCCGGTGCTGAAGCAGCTCGTGGGCCTGGCTGGCATCACCGGCATCCTGCTGCCGCTGATTCTCTTCGGTTTACTCGGGCGAACACGCGACCCGTCCCCATCCGGTGCGCGCGAGTTGCCTTTCTTGCGCGCGTGGCTCGGCGTCTCCGTCTTTGCGGTGCTGATCTATTGGCGGTTCAACAGCCCGCATTATGCGCTACCCGTGCTCCTGCCCGCCTGCCTGTTGCTGGCGCCTGCGCTCGATGCGCGGCGTCGGATCGGGATCGGCCTCGCGGTGCTGGCATTCGTCGTCGGCCAGGGCGTGCAGGTGAACCTCAAGGCAATCAAGGGCGCCCGCGCCGAGGCGGAGGCGGTGACCGCCGCAGCCATGCCCCGCAAGGGCTGCATCTTTGTCTACAACGGCTACCCTGCGCTCTACATGATGACGCATTCCTGCCTGCCGTCGCGCTGGGCGTTTCCAGGCCATCTCAATGCGGCGGACGAGAGCAACCCCCGCGCGCTCGGCGCGGACCCGCTGCTGATCACCCGGCGCATCCTGGCCGCACGCCCCGACGCGATCGTCGACACCTATCCGGTCTTCCAATACGGCAATCCACCGGTGCACGCGCTCGTGGAACAGGCGGTTCGCGACAGGTACGCCCTGGTCGCCTGCATCATCATGCCGCGGGGGAAGGCGAGGCTGGTCTATCGCCCGCGCGGTGATGGCTCTCCCCGAAACGTCGCGCACTGCCCGGCGGCGGTGCTGCGCGGTCAGGCGGCGGGCGAAAGCCCTTCGACGCCGAACGCCTGAACGCCGAACCCGGTGCGCGCCGCATCGCGCTTGGCGGCGATCCGGCCGGCATAGAAGTCAACCAGCTCGATCGCGTGATCGCGATCGGTCCGGACGGTCGCCGCGGCCGTTCGCGCCGCATCGCGTAGTCTTGGCTGGTCGCGCTCGAACAGCCGTACCACCGCGTCCGCGCAGCTGGCGGCGTCCCTGCTGCGGTAGATCTCCGCATAGTCCGGCGCCGCCGCTTCGAACGCACCGCCCTCGTCGGGCACGACCATCGGCAACCCCGAGGCAAGCGCTTCGTAGGCGACGAGCCCGAACGGCTCGGACGAATTGCCGTGAATGAAGGCATCCGCACTGGCCATGATCCGCGCCAGCTGCTCGCGATCGTAGACTGGCTGGAACAGCCGGATGTGGGGACTGTCGGCGACGTGCCGCTCCAGCGTCTTGGTGTGCATTCCCTGGCCGAGCAGCACCATCCCAACCGGCATTCGCGCACCCGCGCGCTGCACCGCGTCGATCACCATCGGCCAGCGTTTCTCACGATGATGGCGGCCGATGCCCAGCAGAAGGTGCGCGTCGGCGGGCAGCCCACATTGCTCGAGCATCGATGCGCGCAGCTGCTCGTCGCGCAGATCGGGCGAGAAGTGCTGCCGCTCGATGCCCAGCGTCATTGCCGCGTCGACGCGCAGGCCCCGCGCGGCGATGCGCTTTGCGAGCGCCGGGCCGTTGGTCAGCACCGCATCGTATTGGGACAGGAACCGAGCCATGTAGCGGTTGTACCAGGCAAAGGCGCGCTCCACCCGGTCGCCCGACACAAACCGCTCCAGGTACGTCTTGGCATAGGCTTCGAGATTGTCGTTATGCATGAAGAACGACTTCACCGCCCGGCCGTGACGCGCGCCGACGAACCAGGCGGGGCGCCAGGGAGAGCAGTTCTCGATCACGTCGGGGTCGAGCTCGTCGAGCAGCGCGCTAACGGGAGCCGGATCCCAGAACAGCCCGTAATTGGCATCCAGCGGCATGATCGGCGCTTCGACGTAGATGATGCGGCCGCCTGGCCGTTCGTCGATCCGGTTCGTGCGGCCCGGCGCGATCACGATCAGCTCGTGGCCGAGGTCGCCCAAGATGCTCATCTTGCGGTCGATATAGGTGCGCACGCCGCCGCCGGTCGGCGAGTACAGTTCGTTGACGTCGACGATGCGCATCGCGGGCCTAGCTTTCGATCGGTCCGAAACCCCCGAGGCCGCGCAGATACTGGGCGCGGATCGTGGTAACGGTGACGCCGCTGCCGACCGCGATCTCCGCCTGGGCGAGCTTGGGACGCGAGCGACCGAGCTTCGCGTTGCTGGGAAAGCCCGCGCCGTCGCTCCAGATGCTGAACTTGTTCTTGCCGTCGCGATTGTGGGTGAACACTAGCGCGTAGCGGCCGGGCCTCGGCACACGGATGCACAGCGACGGCGCGCCCGATGGCGGCGTGGGCACGCGCACGCGGCGGAACAGCTTGCCCTGGCGCTGCAGGTCGTGGTCTCCCTTCAGGAAATCCTGCTCGTTGTCGGGGTAAAGCTCCAGCAGCAGCTCTCCCGTGCGGTCCTTCAGGCCGACGATGCGCGCCTCGATCGCCGGCCCCTGCCCGGGCGCGCACGCCGCCGCGTCGGCACCGAGGATACCCGGCTGCGCGTGCGCGGGGGCGGCAACCGTCATCGCCGTGGCGAGCACGAGAAACGAGCGGATCATGGCACTCTCCGGAACAGGACATGGTGGAGGCTGAAGCCCCCGATCAGCACCACATGCACCAGAAGCGTCAGTGCGGAGGTAAAGGCGATCATTTCGGTCAAGGCGTGGTCCTGCCCGATCAACAGGATCGCGAAGTTGGCGAAAAGGAGGTCCTTGTTGGGCACCAGCGGCAGGCGCGACACGAGCAGCCGCGCCGCCGCGAGGAACAGCCACACGCCCAGCGAGGTGGTGGGCATCGCGAAATGCCACGCGAGCGCGATCAGGAACGAGCCGGCGACGAGGCGCAGGCAATGGATGCCGAAGATCCACCACAATTGCCCCCGCTCCAGCGAGAACACGCGGCGGGAAAACAGCAGAAACGGCAAGGACGTCGCGAAGGTGACGGCGGCCGACGTGACCGCCGTGCGGAAGTCGTGTGGCGACAGCAGCGACCTGCCGAGCGGCAGCGCCACCGCCACCATCGCGAGCGTGATCGCGTTGCCGGCGATCGCCGACAGGATGCTGACGTCCTTGACCGCCCCGAACGGCGCGGCGACCATGGTGGCGCGCGCGCGCGCCCAGGCATAGAAATAAGCCTCGCCCGAATAACCCATCACCACATCGTTCGCGATGCGCTTCTTGATGAGCGCAACGAAACCCGGCAGCGGCAGGTGCCAGAGCCGGCGGAAGATCACATAATCGAAGAACGGCGGCGACATGTAGAGCAGGACGAACGCCAGATAGTAGCGTGGCGACGAGGGCACCCACTGGGTCAACCCGGCGAGCCCGGAGGCGAACAGCTGCCGCGCGAGGCCGAAGATCATCGCCGCCGTCAGCACGGCGCCGATGATGGCCGGCCAGCGGCTCTTGATGGTGGTCAGCGGTTGGAGGCCGGCCAGTTCCGCCGAAGGGACCGTCGGCAGCACCGGCTCAAGGGTGCGAGCGTTCATCGGCTGGTCTGGGAATCGGTCAAGGGTCACCCGCGTGAAAACCGGTCCAATGGAGCCGCGGCCTGAACCGCGGCTGAAGGTTCCCAAGCGTCGAAGGCCGGGCAAGGTTTCCTTGCAGCGCAATCGGGGCTGGAGCAAGGCAGCCAAGATGCCCGTGGGTTCCCGGTCCGCCGATCACATCATCACGGTCGCACAGCACCTGCGCGGCGGCGGCGTGGAGCGGGCGATGCTGCGGCTCGCGCGCGGCTGGCTGGCGGCGGGGCGCCGGGTGACGCTGGTGGCCGGATCGCTGGAGGGTCCGCTGGGCGCCGAACTGCCGGCCGGCATCGAGACGGTGGAGCTGGGCAGCGGGTCGGTGCGACCGTTATTCGCGCTACCGCGGCTGGTGGAGCGGATCGGGCCGGACATCCTCTTCTGCCCCGGCAACTTCTACACCGCCGTCGCCGCCTGGACCAAGCTGAGGCTCGGGGCCGCCACGCCGCCGATTGTGGGCAAGATGTCGAACGCGCCCGATCGCGGCGATCATGGCGCGATCGCGTCCGCCGCACACCGGCTGTGGCTCGCGCAGCACGGCCGCTTCCTGGACGCGATGGTGGCGATGACGCCCGCCACCGCGCGAGCGGCGGAGCGGGCGCTGCACATGCCCGGACGGGTGACGGTGATCCCCAACCCGCCGGCGGCACCGATCCCGAGTTCGCCCCAGCCGCCGCTGCCCGCCGGGCGCTTCATTCTCGGCGTCGGCCGGCTGGCGCCGCAGAAGCGGTGGGACCGGCTGATCGCCGCGCTGCCCCACCTGACGGACCGGCAGGTATCGCTGGTGATCCTCGGCGAGGGCTCGTTGCGGGGCGAGATCGAGGTGCAGGCACGGACCCTCGGAGTCGCACACCGCGTGCTGATGCCGGGCCATGCGGGCGATCCGTTCGGCGCGATGACCAACGCCGCCGTGGTGGCGTTGACCTCCGATTTCGAAGGGGTGCCCGGCGTGCTGCGCGAAGCGCTGTCGGTCGGGACGCCGGTGGTCTCCACCAATTCGAGCCTGTCGGTAGCGGAGATCGTCGCGTCGCCGGCACTCGGCAACATCGTCCCGTGCGACGATCCGGAAGCGCTGGTGGCGGCGATCGATCATTGGCTCGCGCCGGGCACCTCCCGCCCCGCGCCGGTGCCACAGCCGGGCGCGGACTCCGCGGAGCGCTACCTCGCGTTGTTCGACCGGCTGGTCAGCCGGGCTTGACTCGATCCGGATGGGCCGCCGCGAACGCCGGCAGCGCCGCCGCGCGGGCGTCGAACGCCACCAGCCGCGGGAAGGCGTCGAGCGGCACCGCGAAGCGCCGCGCATTGTACATCTGCGGCACCAGGCAGCAGTCGGCCACGCCGGGCGCATCGCCGCCGAGGAACGCCCCCTCGGCCGCCATCGCTTCCACCGGCGCCAGCCCTTGGGCGACCCAGTGGCGATACCAATCGTCCTTGGCCGCCTGATCCGCCCCGAACTGGCCTGCGAGCCGGTGCTGGACACGCAAATTGGTGAGCGGATGGAGTTCGGCGACGATCGCCAGGGCCGTGGCCATGCTCTTCGCCCGCGCCAGCGGCTCCGCCGGGATCAACCGCGGCAGGGGAAAGGCCGCGTCCAGCCAGTCGATGATGGCGAGGCTCTGCGTCAGCGCGGTGCCGTCGTCGAGGATCATCGCCGGGATCAGCCCTTGCGGGTTGGCGGCGATATTGAGGTCGCCCGCCTGCTCGCCGGCCAGGAGGTTGATTGGCACCGATTCGTAGGAAACACCCTTGAGGGCGAGCGCGATGCGCAATCGGTAACAGGCCGACGAGCGCCAATAATCATGCAGCCGCAGCATCGCGCTCCCGCTCCGCTTCGCGCTCCGACGATCGCTCCAGCGCCGTCTTGATCATCGCGGTCATCGGGTCTGCGAGCGCCAGCCCCAGGATGCCGAACAGCGCGCTGGCCATGATCTGCATCCCCAGCGTCAGCGCCGGCGGCAGGTCGACGGTCCGCTTGGCGACGATCGGCACAACCACATAGCCGTCGATGGTCTGGACGAAGAAATAGGTGCCGATCGCCCAATAGCCGGTCTCGGTGCCGGCGCTGAAGCCGACCGCGACCATCAGCACGCCGGTGATGATAGCGCCGATGTTGGGGATGAACGCGAGGATGCCGGCAATGATGCCGAGCAGCATCGCCATCGGCACGCCGCCGATCCACAGCACGATCCAGGTGAACACGCCCTCCACCGCCATGCCGAGCAGCCGCCCGGCGAGCAACCGGCGCAGCGTCACGCCCATCCGCTGAAAGGTGATGGCGAACTCGGGTCGCAGGTCGCTCGGCACCAGCCATTGCAGCCCGCGCGCATAGGTGCCGGGGTCCATCGCCAGGAAGAGCCCGAGGATCAGGATCATGAAGAGACTGGTTAGCGCCCCGATCGCGCTGCCGACCCAGGACGTGACCCGGCCGACAGAGCCCAGCGCCTGGCGGGCGATGCCGCTGACGTCCGACGCACCGGGCATCAGCCCCTGCCCCGACAGCCAGCCGGTGAAGCGGTTGGCCTGCACCTCCAGTGTCGCACGCAATTGATTGACCTGCTGCGTCACCTGAACACCCGTCAGGTAAAAGGTGCCGAGCAGGAACGCGACGACCAGCAGCACCACGATCAGCAGCCGCCACCCCCTGCCGATCGGCAGCACCCGCCCGAGCAGCCGCACGCCGCCGTCGAGCAACGCCGCGAAGACGATACCCGCGAACACGATCAGCAGCGGCTGGATGAGCAGCACCGCCAACGCGAGCGCCCCCGCGAGTCCGAACCACACGCCCGCGCGGCGCAGTTCCTGGCGCGTCGCGGGATCGCGCATCTCGGCGGGGCTGGGTTCCTGCACCATCGCGACGGGTTCGCTGGACTTGGTCATCGTCATCCGTTCCCCGGCTGCGCCACCGCCTCGATAACCACCAGCGCCTGCGCCCAGGGATGGTCGTCGGTCATCGTCAGGTGCACGCGCGCCTCA